>Ga0049105_1000428_pt1 | contig 14323 bp, 9 predicted proteins | sample WorMetvaBAHAMAS1_FD_61260 | JGI IMG/M metagenome (GOLD analysis project Ga0049105, IMG submission 61260) | Worm MetaG Olavius vacuus BAHAMAS.1 | ecosystem: Host-associated > Annelida > Digestive system > Unclassified | place: Germany: Marburg | collected 2013-04-09
TTTCTGGGCAACGCCCTCTAATTTCAGAAGTGCCCCCTTTGATTGCGTCCTGCCGACGATTCCAGTAGCGTTGTACGGGGGCCAGAAGCCCATGCCCCGCCGACCTTTAGCTTAGTCCCACTTTTCGCATGCTGAAATGCAGTGGCACAGCTTATACAGGGTATGGTGGTGCGGTCCATATAAACCACGCACCAGCCACACCATCCGAGAAAGGTGCGGTGACAGACCACCAACATCTACCGGTACAACTTAGAAATAGTCTTCTCATTGTGTAAAATGTGTAACAGTAATGGTTCCCAGAAAGCGGACTGTGTAGTCTACTGGGCATTCTCTTGGCGCTTTAGATGGCCGCTGTTTGAGTTGGATGCTGGTGTGTGATGACTTGCGTTCTGTGATTTCTACTTGACATTAAAAATTGGTGTTTGCTACGTAAGGAACAAAGGATTTTCATTTAACGTCGTATCTCTTGGCCATTTCTGACCGTTTGAGCCCGGTGATTGTTTACTGTATGGCGGGTATAGACGGTGCAGCCGATGTGGCCAGTGTGTGGTTTATACCTACCCCTGTGGTGTGAGATGCCCGCCTTTTAATTTCCCAAAACGGTTAGATTATATTTGTTTACATTTTTGGTGTAGCTGAGACAAATATGAATGATCTGCTGTTGAGTACGATTTGATGAGGTGAAAAATTGAGCCTTGCGTATACTGTACCCGGTACTTTACGAGTTATGCCCCATCTCCTATATTTTTCATGGTCCCTCACTTTCTGATTGCTACAGACACCACTGTATGATTCTGTGTAAGGATATCACTGTTGTTTGAAAGATGCATTGTGTTAAACAGAAATTGAGAAGCCATAGTTGATGACAGTTGCCTTCTTGTTTTTATGAGTTTTCTTTTATTAAATTAACTTATTCATGGTGTATTCAGTGGAGTTTCGATGTTTTATGCAGGAATAAGAGATTGACAGAAACGTGGAACAACTCCATACACTGCACAACATACTAGAAAAGGAAGAAAGATTCTTTACTAAGATTGTTTCCCCTGGCCTCCAGTGCCACATCGCGAAGCTTACGTTACAGAGGAGTAATGAAGAATCATCTAAGTATTGATGGAACTGCTGATGTGCTGTTGCACTATGCAGTGTTTCTGTGGCAATGAATGTTGTCAAGAAATCCTCTGCATCTGGAGGTGACTTTGACAGCTTTTCTTGCAGTGCGAAGCGCCCTCCAGTGCCTGGTGAAGAGGATGATCAGCCACAGCCTAGTGTCAGCAAGCAAACTGTGGATAGATATGTTCATTCAGGCATGCACGAAGGCCGACTGTTGGCAGGCATTTCTGAGCGGTGTACTGGTGGTCAGTTGAATGTTGGTCTGGCTGCGGTGCGTCGACCAAAGGCGTCTGACTGGTCTGCTGCCAATGGTTGTCACGAACACTTTCCAACAAAGCTGGAGCAGTGGGCTGATGCTCTTGATCCGCCTCTTGGTTTTGAACCAGAAGGCAGTGTATCTGAATCACCGTACTTCAAGGAGAACTATCAGTCAACTTCGTCTTCGTCGGGTCACGCAGGTACCAGTGGCAGTGCTTCTTACCTGCGCTGGGCCGAAAGCCTTAAGCAGCTGCTTGAAGACAGTGAAGGTGTCCGTCTGTTTAAGCAGTTCCTTGATCAGGAACAGGGCTGTTCAGCATCACTGGATTTCTGGTTTGCATGTTCAGGACTGAAGATGGTTGCTGATGATCCAGAGCGCTTTGCTGGACTGGCAAAAATGGTTTACAAGCACTACGTTAAGGGCGACCGTCTGCGACTTTCAGCAGACATCCGACGACGGATAGTAGATCGTTTGCGCCAGCGTCAAATCGATCAGACACTGTTTGATGAAGCGCAGACTTACATTGAACACGCAATGCGTTCGGACGATTATCCTCTATTCCTGAAGTCAGATACGTATCTGCAGTATGTTCAGTGTGGTGCAAGCAGTCCACAAACTGCCTCATGCAATAGCATTTCGTCTTCTGCATCAAGTAATGTGCCTGTATCTAATGACTGTATCATAAGATCACTGCCGACAGTTGCTGAGGACGAAGAGCTGGCTCTCAACGACCTTAAAGTTGTAACAACTGCGCCTCTTCTGTCTCTGACGCCATCTGCACTTTGCGCAACAGTGCGAGCTCGGGAAGCTGTAATCACCACCCGCTACCTTGGGTAAAGATGACTGTTGTTTATTGGTCATATTTTGTGTTTTCAATAATCCATATATGTTCAGTTTAGTCTTGCCACTTTGCCAGCTGACAGTAGATTGGTTTAAACTGTTTGAACTTTGGATGAAGTAATCCAGTGTTTCCTGGGCTGAGCTGAGTTGGTAGGGTCTTACGTCCCCACTCAACACATACATACATACATACATACATACAAATAAATTTATATAGCGCCAAAATCGTATAACAAATCAGATGCGCTGCACATAATAGATTATTTTAGAGACGAGTCTTTTTGTGCAGTCTGTCACACTGATACTGGTGGCCAGGAAACGAAGCGGACCTGTTCTTAAAACCCCAGAGCCTGGCACGAGGTCGGCGTTTTATGTGACTTGGTAAGTGTGGGTTTATTTTGGTCAGCTGAATTGACAAGAAAATCAAAGTATTTTTGTTTGGGTGAAATGATAACATTTTAGAACCAACTGAGCGTGACCACTTGATTGGTTGTTTGGTTTACAAATTCTGTGGAGTACAATCTTCACATAATGTAGTACTTTTAGGCCTGCCATTTACAAGTGACGTTGAATGTATGATTCGTATGGTGTTTGAATGCAGGAAATTGGCACATCCATACCATGTGTCATATGCACCAGTATCAGCTCAAGATAGTGAACTGCAGAGCCTTTCAAGTGATGCTCTAACTGACGACACCATGTCATATACTGATAGCAGTGTGTAAGTACAATGTACTGTATTATAGTAATTCATGTAAAACTGAAATTATGGCAGTACTTACTATGCCATCGCTATGTAGTTGGCCGTCAGAGGCATTGTTTGTGGGCTATCCGTCCGTGCATCTGTGTATTATCACGTTATCATATACTCAAAGTTTGTGAACACAATATCTTAGAAACTGCTTGTGAGAATTTCACCATATCTACAGCTATTTGTGCATTTGGTTTCAGAGATGAATGCAGTACATTGTGAGATCAAAAGGTCAAGGTCATAGGTCAGGGTCATGACAATTATGGTCAAAAATCATTTGTGTGAAAGTTTTCTGGTGAAGGCATACCAGTCGACAGTTCACCATCAAAGAACGTGTAGTCAATAGTCGTAGTGATAAAGTAAGTCACATTAAGGTCCTGTGATTTAAGTGGCAAATACCCACTAATGTTGTGCTGCACTTTGCTTGTGGCATTGGTGTATTGCACCAGTGAAAATGGCCTTTTCGTGTGATTTCTGTGCATGTTCGTCTGCTTGGAAAGTGGTGACTGATGATTAGTGCAAACTCTGTTTCTTTGCCTGTATGAACACATGTCTGTGGTATGAATACAGATCGGTCACATAGTTGATTACTTCCTCATTTTTAACATGACACCACTTTATGTTAATGCTTCAGTTCAGTTCTGCTCTATTTAAATTATCTTGATCCATCTCCAGTAGTTTGCAAAGGTTTCTCTGGGAAGACCTGTTTTACCATTTTTGGGTTACAGCAACACTTTATGGAAAGTATTATCTATTTGTGGAATTCTTTGGAAGACAATTTGACATCTTATGATTCATTGGAGTCATTCAAGAATGTCTTAACAGACTATGGATCAGTAACAGTTTACTAGTGGCTAGGCCTGTTCTAGTCTTCGAGATTCGAGACCCTTGGAGGCTGAGCCGGTCCCCTTGACATGGCCTCAACTTAGGAAGCTACCTGATAAGTTACTACAGAAAATTCAGTGGTTCAACCAACTTTGAGAGTAGTAGTAATGGTGGTAATAGACTGGTAGCTGTCACCGTGTTGTACACTGCGTCACAGTCCACATAGTTACTGTGCTGGTTGCCTCTCTGTGATTACCGGTAATTCTTGCAGCCATCTTAGTAATGAACTTATGAAGCCCTCTAGAATTAATGCTTGTGTGTTCGACTAAGCTGACTTAACTGTCAGCTTTCATGCACGTTAAATCCCTGCTTATCTTGTGACTTGCTGTAGCATCAGAAGGTTATTTATCTTTCAGAACATTTGTCAATATAGTGTAGTTCTTGGCCATGCAACATAGTTAAGAATGACATTTGCTATCAGAATGTCTGTCCATCTGTCACACTCGTGATCCACGCCTAAACGGTTCAAGGTATCAAAACTCTTTTCACACTTCACAGCATAAGATAGAGTGCGACAGCAAAAATTGGACCAGTAATCCATCTTATCTTGGAAACAGTGCAAGATAGGATGTAAGTGACCTTGAATGGCGTATTGGCAGTTATTTTGTCTTATTTCACGAAACTTGGTGGCTTTGGGAGCCAGTTATCGCACAGTGGGCAAAGTTAGACCCATACAGTCTGCGACAGAAAAATGAAGCTCAAAGAATGTAGCTTTTGGCAATGATGTGCTTAGATGTCCGAGAAAGACTGTTACTGTTACCCATTGCGAAAGCAAAAATTCTACTTGTGCAATGTGTGCAATGTACTTGTGCAGCATTGCGTAGCCAGCTCTCTTGTCACTATTGATCACTGGTAGGAAGCCATTGGCAGACTAGTTTTGGTTCGTTTGCAAGTTCCAGCTGAGCTGCTATTATCGCGTATACAACAGTGGCTGTTATACAATGTACCCATCTACCGGTACTATTATAGAATAGATTGCTGATGGCAGTACCGCGAGGGAAGATTCGCCAGCACGAAATGCATTATTAAACAGTGTCGGAAATTCGGATGCCATCCGGTGGAGCAGATGGCGCTGGAGATCGTAGTGCTGCGGCACCCACCGCACAGAGGTGCTTTGGAGTGGATGAATCCAGGCCATTGCGAGCGAGACCAAGCCACTTTATTGATGATGTGGCAAGTACGAACGATCGACGTCGGCGGCGGCTTTCATTCTAAAGTGATACGTACGCTGTGTGTAGTCTTGCCGCTTTTGATGTGCAACGTCGTCGCTCGGCCTGGCCTGGCCGCGCGCGCGTAGCTTGCTGTCGGCCTTTGAACGTCAGCAGGGTGTGGTGTGGCAAAGAACCAACTGCTCCGTGCTCGCCTCATCGTTTCGCGTGCGTCGTACTAGTCGACTCACCCCCTCCCCGTCTCTTCGTCCGGCCGAGGCGTATCTGATTTCTTCATAACGCGTCGTGTCGGCACACATCAAAGGTACCGGCGTGGCGTGCTCGCCGGTGGGTTTAATATAGCTAGCGTGCTCGTTGGTCGTCCGGCCGGTGCCCGCCCGGCCGGCGATGCGGCCAGATTCTCGCCTTATGCAAAACACGTGCGTTGTCTCGTTTGTGTTGACTGAGACACGGGCCGTGAAGCAGGCTTTCTGTCACCCCCGCCCTCCCCTCCCCCCGCCCACGGAGGCCGTCTCAACGCGGCAGATCTCCGCGGCCCTCGCTGGGTGCGTTTTGATGCCCGTTCTGGTCCCCATTAGTGACTGATGATTTTGATGTTGTTAAAAAGTCTCCAGTCATGGATCACTAGACCAGATAATCCTGCTACTCAATGCGTAGCTCGACGTTTCAACACTTGCAGTGTACGTTTTACGACTCGACGTGCTTCTTTGTTGAACTAACCCTACGCTGTTGCCGATTCTGCCATCAGTGCGTTAAACCGCGGTTCAACCCACTGATGACAGAAACATCTGGGGGATAGCGGTATCGCTATGCAAGATTACAAGTATTTTTTGTTGTTTTTTTTCTTCCCCAAGTTCATTTACACCGGTTTCAGCTAGAATTTTGAAAATGTCATTATACTGAAAACTTTCATGAAAGCTGCTACAAAATATCATGCAAACTGTTTAAATTTAATTTAATTTAATTGTTTAAATTTGAACAGCCTGAATACAAATATGTATTTATTGAACAAAAGCTGATGAAAAAAGCAAAACATTCCCACCATTTTAGCAGTTATGGCATATGAAAAATGGGGGCCAACTTACGGACCAGCAAGAATTCTTCAGGTTGCTGCCCCCTCCACCCCGCTCGATACAAACTCCACTGTACGAAAGAGTGGAAACGTGTATAGTGCCTGGTAGATGGATATTGCTACTGATGGTGCTGGTGCTGCATGTTGTGTGGACTGGACGGTCAGTCATCTGGTGCCCTCTGACCTGGTGGTGTTCTCCACGGGCCGAGCAGAGCATGTGTAATAACATTATCCCGTCATTGTGTGGCGTTATCCCCGACGCATCGCTGGAAATCCGTTTTGTTGGCGCTCTTTGATGGCGTTGAAAGCGCTGTAAATAGCATTACTCTTTATCCGCGTGTGACTGACTGTGAACTTGGTGAACAGCCGAGTCCATACGCCTCACAGACATTATGTGATATCCGAATATTCGTTTCTGGTCTTTCTTCATATGTAGCGAGTTGAGTGCTTTAATTCTAGATTTCAGCATGGTCACAGTTGCGATTGCGAATAGTGGAAGTGGGTATAGAGATAGGTTGTGTATACTGTATAGGTGTGTCACTTATTATATCGCTGTCTCTTTATGGTTGCATAAAATGTTCAAATACGCGAGTTAGGAGATGTTTGACATAGCTCAGCTTCAAGTAGTTCTACAGTATATCAGCTTGTCAGCACTGCTACTGCGAAGGCCTTTGTGCTGCTCATGCTACGGCCTGTAGTACAGTGGTTATCAGTGTACATGCAGCATTAGCAGCTAGGTCAGCAGTAATCATTACTGGCTTCGTTGATTCACACGCTATAGGCACCAATTTACTTTGCTTATTACCTGTGTGCCAGCAGTGCTGAGCGAGACAGGTAGCCATATTGTTTTTGATGACGTCCGTGTATTTGTCTGTCTGTACAAAAAAAAAACTGAAAAAAAATGCTGATCAGAAATTGGTGTAACTCTACTTGAAAAGTCAGATTCTGTCGGAGTTTTCCGTAGTGATTTTTTCTAGTTATGTATTTTAGTTGTTGAGTCACTTTGACTTTGAGGTCAAGTCCTTATCTCACAGATGTGGGGTGGCAGTGCGCAGGTTCGTTAGGAAACGGTTTAATTCTCTCATGTTATCAGAGTGAGTGGCAAGACGATGCAGAATTAGAGCTGTTTTGTTACAGTGATGGACGCGAACGAGCTGCTCATTGCAATAAACGGAAGCAGTTGAAAGCAATTCGCCGCAATGCTGACGTAAACCAGCACACAAACCTTAGCCAGCCGCTAATACCGGTTTGTAAACTGCTGTCTGGCTGTGTTTTTAGTTTGTCATGCACTTTCAGATTATCAGGCCACCTGAGCTTGTAAAATCTAGTACTGGTAGTTGTTAGTTGTATTGAGGTTAATGGAGTTTGAAAATATTTATAACTGGAAAATGTGGCAATTACGAATGCATTGCAATTTAAGGGCGCCCGACCTCGTGCCAGTCGTACTGGACTGTTTTTGGCCAATTCTGTACTGCGCATGTGTTGAACAAACTGCTGTTTAATACCTTCTGATCAGAATTCTGACATCGCCATTAGATTCAGTGACCCCGATTCCCTAAAAGAGAAGCAATAACAGATAATCAGACGACGTTTTCATGATGTGACCTTGACCTTGAACAGTTGTAGTACATCTGATGTCGTGATAAAACTCTATACCAAATTTGACAGAAATCGAACAATTCGTGGCTGAGCTATTGATGATTTAGCATGTTGTCGCCAACCATTTTTAGGGGTGCAATTTTGTGTAGGCCAGTTCTTAGGGTTGCATGGACCAAACTGTACCAAATTTGGTGGAGACATAGGACCCTCGGCAGGGTTGTTTTAGGTTTCCTATATGTTGCTCCCTTTTGAAACCAGACCCCTTTAAAGGAGGGATGGGCGAAATTTCTGGGTCATTGTTTAGGTAAATCATCTACGCTCCCATGACATGTTTTAGATTTCTGATAATCGTTGTTCCGTTTTGAAACCAGACCGTTTCAAAGATGACTGGTGTGGAAAGTCGAGGCCAAATTTCGCACTTTTTGACTCTCCCTGTTGTAAAAATTAGGGGAGGGTGGCCATATGTCTGAGTGAATTTTTCCAGTCCATCATAGGACCAGACCTGTGATATACTTTTGATAGGGCGTTGTTTGGTTAGAGGGCAGGTGTCAAGAAAAGAACAAACTTCAACAGCACTTACTGGTATTACTTAAGGCCTTCCAACATGCCTATGTTACGCGGCATAATAATCACAGCATAAACCAACAATATCATTTCTGACACTGGCTAAATAAAATGAGAATGTAATACTGTTGCATTTGTTTCACACAATGTGCAACTTGCTTCCCTGGCTGCTTGAAGCTGGATTCTGCAGCCAGAAATTTTCTCGGTTTTGGTTCTGTACTTAATGCTGTGATCGATATGACTTGACTTTGGTGTACTGAGATGTACAATCAAGAAAATACAAATAAGTCTGTAAGATATTGTTATTATTATTATTTTTCTTCTTAATGTTATTATTACACAAGTTGAGGTTGTAGTGACACTGTCTCAACAGTTGCAGGGCACTTTACAAAATTCACAAAAATGCTGCACAACTTGCACATTAAGTGCGCTAAGTAGTAAGTAATGTTATATCTCACAGTCTGATGGCTTAGAGGTACAGTTTGCCATTTAGTGGATTATTTAGATTTTAGGTAAAATACAACCACCTGCTATAGAGCAGTATAATGTTGTAAGATTTTGCTTAGAAATTGATTTCGTTTTCATTAGTTAGCAGTGTATTTTTGCTGTGTGGATAATGGACTGATTGTTTCCATGTTGCTGTTCAGCGCACAGAACGAGTGCCTACAGATAGCAACGTTGCTCAAAGCAACCCTGAGAAGTTTGCTCAGATGTTGTGTGAGAAGTTACAGCGTTTCAAAGACGAGCAGGACAAATTCGAACGAATTACTACATCACTGCATAGTATTGATGTAAGTCCGTCTCGTGCTGTGTAGTATTTTTCATATATTGATAGTCAAAAGATATCACTCATTACACTGCAGTACTGAGAATGTATGTGCAGGAGTAGTAGAGACGGGTCCAGTTTTTCCTGCTCACAACCTTGCAGGACATCCTGGGAGTCCTTGAAAGTCCTTCAGTTTAGTAGCAGCATTTTCTAAGTCTGGAAAGAACTGAAAAAGTCATGGAACTTACTGTAGACAATTTTGAAATATGAGGTACACAAGTATGATTAATTGTATATGACCAGTATTCGTGTTGAATATGTGACCATTTTGTTAATTGTATAGCTCGAGTGGCACAATGGCGCAACGACTAGGGTGACGGAATTGTGATTTATAGGTTGCAGGTTGAGATCCCAATCAGGCACTGCTGCGAGCAACGATAGGCGAGTTGTTTACAGCATTGTCACCGAGCATTGTAATTTGGTACTGGAAAAGAACAGATATGCCTTGTGGCTGGGAAGATGAGAGAGTACTGGCAGGCATCGTCTGGTTTATGACAAACAACACATCATCTCGATGAATGAAGTTAACATACGTCGAGCCTGGTTAGTACTTGGATGGGTGACCATGTCCGGGTTCAGTTACCGGTGTGGGACATTTATCTTGGTATGTAACCAGCCACCCAGGCCAACTCAGCCTAGTCATCCCTTTATGGGTAGGCACAGTGAGTACCAGCCAACGGGCGGTGACACTTTACAGGGAGTAAAGGCAGGTATGGCTCGTGTGTAGGTGGTAGGTAAAACTGTGTGATTCCCTTGTTACACATGTGCCATATCTGAGTCCTTTCGAGGTGTAGCCTACTACATGAGAAAGCTCTATACAATTTCATGTTACTTTACTTTACTAAATGGGTAGTTTTAGTATTGTGCTATGATGCTGCTGGCATGATGCTCTACAGATACATTGTTGGAGATTTTTGCATTGTAGGATAGTGACGCAAGTCACGTACTCGATGTGTCGGTGCGTTCTTCAATCCCAAGCGCATGTGCTCTTAATACCACTGCTGTTGAGGGCTTTCCATTCACCTCGATGCTGCTGCGTTCGGTAATGACAGACAGCGAAACTGACGACAATGCACAGAGTATTCTTGAGGAGCACGTGTCGCGTGTCTGGGAAAGCTCCAATGGTCCAACTCCAGGCACACTACATTCTCCAGGATTGCAGACTCCAAGCCGTCAAGTTGTTGGCGGTCGTGGAGTGATGAGTGCTGGTGGCGGACTGTCGTCTAAAGGCCACAGTGGCGGCCATTCAAAATCTTCAGTGAATCGGACAAAAGATGACCTTTCGGGTCATGACGATAAAGTGCGTCACGGACACAGACATGCGACATCGGCGTTGTGTAAAGATTCATCACGTGATTTGCGGCATAATAGACAGCATGGCCTGTCTTCACGCATCGATGGGACTTTTGGTGCTGTGGTTGATGTCGACACCAAGCGTGCTGGGACTCGACGTAGCTTGGAACCTGCACATGGCAGCTCGTCAGCCACTTCTAATGTTTGTGGAACCATGCAGGATTCCTCAGAAGCTACGAAAGAAAGGTAATAATCATGAAATGTTATTGAGTTTTGCCGTAACTCATTCTTCATAACTCAACATGCTTGTTAACTGCGGATAAATGTGGGACTACTTTGCTTTACAAACACGGATTAAAAGCATCTACAACTGCACGTAGTTCAGCAAAGTGGTGTAATGATTAGCATCTTTGGCATGCAGTTGAGTGGCATACCTGGCTACAGGCTGAGTGGCGTAAGAGAGGGAGATAGCTCTCTATCATTGCACACTTTAAGCTTTAAGAATATCGATAAGGTTACTGTGGAAAACAGTTTATGTTTATTCCGTATTCCAGTCGATAAGGAGCATTAGTGTGTTCAACCCAGTTTGAATTTTTTTTAACAGTCTGTATGTTGAGATGGCTTGTGACATTAGTAAATGTAAATGAATAGTTTTTGAAATGTTGAGTGTGTCATTTATCTTCATTAGTAATAAGTAACTGCATTAATTAATAATGAAATAACTATTTATATGTGAAACAGAAATGCAATAAGACATATTCATTCGGAATAATGCACTTTCACTGTATAACCGTGTTAAAAGCTGTTAATTGTTTAAGCCAGCATTTATTGTGGCAAATGGTTACGAAATTATCAGTGTATAATGAAGAACAGCTATTTGAGAAAGTATGTAAAATGATGGGGATTGATGTCAATTGCTGTTTATTGTGATTGAAATGTTGTGTGAAATGACGGTGTAGAGTCTTGATGTGGGTACTCGATAATGAGAAATACTCCGCTGGCAGAACTCGATGTTCAACAGACGGCTCAGACCGTGGCTCCTCGCATAGACGATCATCACATAAAAGGTAAGTTTGTGCTCATGATTCAGTATCTCTCATTGACACTGACCACATTTTGTAATCGGTGACTTACAGAATTGTATGATCTAATTAACTAGAGTTTTTTTTGCATAGAATAGATGTCACGTGTGTTGACTGTGTATAGAAAACATTTTTCCACACTATGTTGACATAAGTGCAATGTATTCACATGTCCGAAAAGAAAAGTTAACACTGACATTAAGTAATTGTTAATGATAAAGATAATCATTAAATGTTCCGATGACTATCTAGCGATAAGTAATGCAGTAGGACATTTATAGAGACATGTAGATTCATTTTTTGTACATCTTTGCGTTGCTTTGTTGACTTTCATTATCATAATGGCTGACATTTTCTCTTTATAACTATTGGCATTTTTTGAGAGATGTGTGAAAAATGCAGTTCTTATTGCATGGGTAATGTAACAATATTTTGTGACAGTTCTGGCAGCGGAGGTGCAAGGAAAGGTTCGCAGCATCAGTCAACAGCAGTTGGTGGTCAGCTGCATCGGTCAAACAGGTCCGAGTCCCTTGACCGCAGTCATGTGTCTGGTAACGATGTATTGCGGTTGCAGCACAGGGCAGCTGGCCAGGATGCACCGCTGATTGCACACATATCACCGAACTTGAGTGATAGCAAGCGACACTCGCCCGCTGTCGAATCAAGACTCGCTGCTTTAAAATCTGGGTAAGCAGACTCGAGTCAAGCTGTTGTATCTTTGAAGTTAAATTCTGTTTTCTGTTTTATTTTGCTCCCATTGTTCAGCATTATTAGTTTATTATGGTACTCTGTCAGTTGCTGCTGCTAGTTATTTGGTCTTATTGTTGTTATTATTATCATTAAAATTATCATTAAAATTGTTTTAAAAAAAACTACTGATTGAAGTGATACTGTCACAAAGATGCTACAGGGGCACTTAACTCGGTTAAACTGATGAACGCTCTCATCACTGATGATGATATCCGTGTTAGTGTCAGGATGTCGGTACAACGAGCTAAGTCTCTGGCATATATTGATAGTAATAGGTACAGCCATCCAGGCTGGTCATATGTCTGCATCTGTCCAGTGACCAGTTATGTGTCAGTTGGAATACTCTACTCAATGACTCACTGTATGTTGGCTAATGAAATTAGAGCATGCATATGATTAACTTTTAATCGTGGTAATGCGTGTGTTAATCGCATCTTAACAAATTGTTATTAACAAACATTTTGTCTGAGTATATCTTTCAGGTAGGTGTCATAGCCGACAGGGGCGGATCCAAGAATTTGCGCTGGGGGGGCTGTCTCCTGCCCTCTCTTTCCCTTCCCGTTCCTCCCTTCTTCCCTCCTTTCCCATTTTCTCTCCTCCTCTCCCCTCTCCTTCCTTTCCTTTCCTTACCCATCCCCCTTTTCCTCCTTTCCTGTCCCCTTCCCCTTAGAAGTAGGGCCCATTAAACCAGCTAGGGGATCTGGGGAGTGCTGTAAGCTCCCCCAGCAGGGTCTGGGGCGAAGCCATGGCTGAAAATGAATTTGGTGCACTCTAAAGCTGTGAGAAAGCCACTGGTGGCAGTCATTTTTAGTATTCTGAGCTGCATATTTTGCAGTGGAACGATCAAAATTTAGCACTAGCTGACATGGCCAAAAGTGCAGAGCAAATGACAACATGATAACTAGTCCTCAGCTGAGGGGGTGTTCTGGCACACTGGCTGATGTACCCAGTATAAAGTACGTCAGTGTTCTGGCACCCCCTCACCCTGCCTGCATGCTGTCATGGTCTGGAGGACAGAAGTCCCCAATGGGGTCCAGGGACCAAGCCCCCCTTTGGGATCAGCACTGGGACAAAGTTCCCAGAAGCTTAGAAGCCTCGGCCCCTTCTTACTAATTTTAAACAAAATTTTTCAAATCCTGTCATTTAAATTGGCTTTCTTTTGGTTTTTTGTTCAAATAACATAATTTGGTGACAGTATGTCACAGTATGAAGAGAGAGATTATGATTGATGCATTGCTATAACTTGCTCATAAGTTAATTGGTGATGGTGTCGCCATAATGCACTAGCGTTCTCACTTACCAGGAGTACCGTGACGGCGTCAGTCTGTCGCCCAAAGGGGGGCCGAAGCCGGCTTGGCCCCATCTAAATCTGCCACTAGCTGAGCATGTTCGCATGCTGGGGCCGCCATAAAATTTCACCAAGTTGAACTTGACAGTTGACATTAAATAAATGTTCGTTTGTCAGTTACTATAAATTACGCAGTCAAAAATTTCAGTGCTGAGACTTGAAACCTGAAACTAATTTTGATGATTGAAGGATGTTTTTTGTTGTGACACCATGCTGCTATTTTGCAGCACTGTATTAAAATTTTTAACGACATTAATTTTTTAAATCGCGAGTAATTCCTGGCAGTGCATTCATTAATGCGTTAATTTGCAAGCTCTAAAAATAAGGTTTGCATTTCAAGTTTAATCACATACAACCTGATACAGGCAATAAATGCCAGTCTTTATTGGTTGATGTACCCAGTATAAAGTATAAACTTGGCATGACCTGACATTGATGTTTGAATGGTACTGCGTGTAAGTATCTGACAGCATGATACATGCCAGTTACTGTGACTGGTATGAGCAGCGTCTTTATTTCACTGACAGTTATCATCTAGTAGTACTTTCCTACCGGCTCGGTATATATGGTTCTTGGGCCATTTCTGTGGCCACTTTGATGGTGTGGAACTCCATGTTGAGACACACTGTGTGTTTATCGCACAACACTGCACCTTGAATCATCATGAAATCACCCAGCAAGTCCTGCTCGCTTGATCCTGTACCGACGTTCCTGGTGCGCGAAGTCATCGACCTCTTGTTGCCGTTTGTTACGGAGATGGTCAACGCCTCACTGC
>Ga0049105_1000430_pt1 | contig 14306 bp, 11 predicted proteins | sample WorMetvaBAHAMAS1_FD_61260 | JGI IMG/M metagenome (GOLD analysis project Ga0049105, IMG submission 61260) | Worm MetaG Olavius vacuus BAHAMAS.1 | ecosystem: Host-associated > Annelida > Digestive system > Unclassified | place: Germany: Marburg | collected 2013-04-09
TAAGTTAGACCGTCCTTGTTCATGGACTTATACGTTAAATATGAATCGCGTGTCGTGGGACATTATGCATGCCATTTTTTAACACATATATGCAACATTACCATTGCAGTTCAGTTGGTGGCATTTGCACGGTACTTGTTAAATGTGAAATTGTAGGCTGATTATCTTAGTCCAAGAGGCATTTACATGGTTGATGGTTCGGAGGAGGAGGCAGCCGAGGTCATCCAGAAGTTGGTTGAAAGAGGAACATTGGAGAAGTTGACCAAAATGGAAAACTGGTAAATTGTTGTCTTTGATGATAAACAAGTCAAGATCTTAGTCTCTGAAAAACTATCTTTTTACTGTATTCATGGCTGCCACTTATTTTCCTAATACGATGATTTTTAAAATTTTCAGTTTCATTTATTATTAGCCACCTTATGTAGTCAGAAGGCTAACGTTAACTAGTGTTTTATTTTTTTTGACACCCGTACTCTAATCTCCAGACGGCAGAGAGACGACCCATCAAAAGTATATCAGAGGTTTAGTCCTAAGCTGAACTCCTCAAATTCACTCTAATACATTTCTCCAAAGAGCTACATGTATGAGCTGAAACATCTGCCTGGAATGGGGTCTAATAAAACAGTTTCGATTCGGGTGTTTTGCCCATCTCTCCCCAAACTTTTACAGGGGTGGGATCAAAAATTGTGAGACATGGCCTAAATGTGGCCTTTGAGGTACTGTGGTTTCAAAATGAAGTAAAGTAATGCATCTAAAATGTGAAACCTACATTTTTGGAGTAGCACTGATAGTCCTGTATCTCCTCCCCACATTCGATACAGGTCACTTCAACTCTGAGAATTAAGTATTAGAAAGTTGTCCCAGAAACGGGCCTCAGAATTATTTATCACACCATACAGCAGCCCTGCACCACAAGTGTATCAGAGGTTTGGTTCTGTGCTAAACTTGAAATGTGACTCGGACATTTCGCCCACCCATTCCTACTGTAATTTTTACGGGGGTTTAAAAAGTCTGAAATCTAACTTAAAATTTAGACCCCAGTTTCATGTTGTGCTTTCATTTAGAAACGAAGCAACAGATCTGAAAATTAAAACATGCATTTGGGTGTGCTGATGACTGTCCTGTGTACCCTCTAAATTTGATGTTCAGTCAGTCAATCAGTTGAGAACTCCCCCAAAAACGTGAGCCAGGGATGTTAAATCACAAATAACTCAGCAATGCATAATCCGATTGTGTCGAGTTTGACACATGGTGTCTTATGGGTCCCCGCGTGCTGTGGAGTTGCTTTGTAATAACCCACTTCCTGTCAAATCCAAGATGCTGGTTGGTTGCCAAATTTTAGTTGTCAGCACTGTCTAGCATTGAGAATTGTGTCCGTCCGTCTGTCTGTCAAACGTGTGATTTGTGACAACGAAAGAATGATGTGTCAAGATTTTCATACCATACAAAATATCACTTAGCCTAGTTTTCTGAGAAAAGAATGGTTGGTGGGGTGTGACCCACTCTACCGGAAATTTGGGTCAATCAACCCGCCCCTGTTGGAGCAAAATCACCAATTTTGAACCGATATTTACTTGTAGCGCCTCAGCAGTAACGCCTAGTGAAAAAGTGCAGTTAACACTAACAGGAAGTAGACAATACGCTTTCCACAGAGCCTAAGATGATCATGTACGTTTCCCCTAGGCCCCCAAAGGGGGCTCAAATGCAAAACGGCCGTTTCCGTGTAAAATCACTTTATTAAGTCTGCTGCAAAGTTTCTTCGTGTGAAAACTGTCAGCGACAAAGTTGTAAGGCATTCACATTGGCCTATCTATCCGTGCAAAAATGATTCGCGGGGGAGGTCCCTTTCACCTGAAGATTTGGTGGATACTGAGCCACCTGTTTGCAAGTCGCCGATTTTCAATCCTGTTTTCGCTTGTAGCGTTTCAGCCGTAACACGTAGCAAAAAAGTCCAATTAACACTAATAGGTAGTCCACTACGCACTTTCCAATATCGTACATTGTCCCTAAGTCCCCCAAAGGGTGGCTCAAAAATGCAGAGTGTCCAAAATTTGAACAATAAGCTGGGATAACTCCGAAACTGCACGAGATTGGATGTCGGTTAGTATTAATCACTAATAGGAAGTCGCATGCGAGCTTTTGATTGATACCATACTCGATGACCTTGAACGACGTAATAGTCCTTGTTCTGCTTTTTTTCACAGAATTCGATAGTTTGCTGGCCAATTAAGTCATAGTGGTTGAAGATAGACCTATAATGTTTGCAAAATATTGTCTCCCCGTTGCAATCTACCGGTTTTGGCCAAAAATAACCCACCCTGCAGCATGGTATCTCTGCAATAGCTGAGCTACTTGTTTCTCTTTTACAGTGCGTCCGCGTGACTCGCCATGCAGACCGCTGTACTCGTTAGTCCATTTGTCTGTCTGTCATTCCGTCACGCTCCAGTGTTTTGTCCAGACGAATGAAGATACGATTGTGTGGTTTTCAGCATCTGGTAGGATAATCGTTGGAGCGAAATCGCCGATTTTGAACCGATATTCGCTCATAGCACCTCAGCCGTTACACCTAGCAAAAAAAGTTCAGCTAACACTTCGTAGGAAGTGCTACGCACTTTCCAGTGAGCCACTTTCCAATGCGATAGCTGAGCATCTTGTGTTTTTTGTTACTTGCATTCGGATATTCAGGCTTCCATAGCGCCATCCCATCTGCCAAAATTATATTGCATAGCACCATTGCACCAGTGATTGTTGCATGTCTTTCCAAAATTGGTAAAGTTCTGTTCTCCTTAACTCTGAAAATGAGGTGGAGAAATTTGTGGATGAATGGAATGCAGTGTTAACAAAGGATAGTTATAAAAGGTGGTACGTAATTTGAAAAAAATAAGTAGTGTATTGGGCAGCCTCAAGTGTCCATGAAACATTAATTGCCACCATTTCTAGTGTGTTGATGTGGTGCAACTTGTCTTTGTTGATCTGTTACATAGCTACATCTGCCGCACGGATCCAGCTGATGTTGCCCGTGTGGAGAGCAAGACGTATGTCATAACCAAAGACAAGCATCAGACTGTTCCGAGGTCATTGGAAGGTGCAAAGGGTGGAATGGGTCAGTGGATGGCTCCCGAAGTGATGCAGAAAGAGATGGATGAACGTTTTCGCAATTGCATGGCCGGTATGCTTGTCTAAGTGTTTGGATTACTAGTATACAATGCCAGGAACTGCATATTCAATATAATGTGCATCGTGCATATGTGATATAGCCCAGAGAGCCCCAGTTTTGATGTTACTTCTGATTGAAACGTTGAGGTAAGGTGTAAGCAGTCGATTAACAGACAAGTGATAAGTATTTAATTATCTGTTGGATACCCTTATGTGTCCTTTGCGAGTAGGGATAGAAGCTACTAGGCATGTGGCTACACAGAGTGCTGAGGCCATGTTATGCCCATTTGTATTCAGTGATATTTTCATTAAATAGAAAGTCTGACATAAAAATGTCACTGCAGACGTTGTCGTTTACCTTTTAGATGGACAAGTCTGATAAGTTGATACTGTGATAAGTTAGTACTGGACAGTTCAGCTGGTGTGATTATGCAAACAGAGCATGTGCGTTCAACTGAATTATTAACGTTCTGCTGTCTTTTTGTGGCATGTGTGTTGTGTAGGGCGCATGATGTATGTGATTCCGTTCAGCATGGGACCGATTGGCTCGCCATTGGCAAAGATTGGCATCGAGCTGACGGACTCGAACTACGTGCTGCTGTGTATGCGTCTCATGACTCGAGTGTCACCAAGAGTCTGGGATGCGCTGGGTGACAACGACTTTGTGAAGTGCGTTCACTCAATGGGTTGTCCACGACCGTGGAGGAGTACGTTCTGTTCTGTCAGTTTGTAAATACATTTGCGGAGTTAAGCAGTAGACGGCGAGAAAGTTGTTAGGTATTTCGGCCAACAAAAATGTAATGTATCGGTTTTCTCTCAACACATCGACTTATCTCGTATTCAAGCATTTTTTCACAGATGAAGTTGTATTCAGTGATATTTTCGTTAAATAGAAAGTCTGACAAAAAAATGTCACTGCAGATGTTTACCTCTTAGATTGACAAGTCTGATAAATTGATACTGTGATAAGTTAGTAATGGACAGTTCGGCTGGTGTGATTGTGCAAACAGAGCATGTAATGAGTGATGTGCATACAGCTGTTGTCACTGTTGACACTTGTTGTTAGTTTCTGCCTTCAGCAGTTGACTGTGAGATGCATTTCAGACTCGTTTGAATCATGGTGTCTCTTAACACATGTGGGCTTGCAGCTCAAAAGCACTATTCAGCAAATTCAGATTTCATGCAGTATTCTATATTATACTTGGTAAGATTCAGTGGTTCAAAGTCTGGGTCACAGTTGGCGTGTCGTTAGCATTTAGAAGATAATCGGTAATGGCCATCTGCTTTGTTTGCAGTTGGACTTGTAACTTTGAGAGCAAAGTAGTGAAAAGGTGAAATTTGATGCATAGTTTGAACATGCCACATGCATTGCATCATTTTACGCAAGAGTCAGCAACCAGAACAGAAAAGCAGAAGGTGGAACATTAGTAAGCCTTACTAAATCTTCGTTTCTGATACAGTCGCTGACATCACCTAGGCACCGACATCCTATAGACAGTCCAGAAGAATGGATCTTTATCTTTTTTGGCCTTGTCTTTATTCGATAAAGTGATTTTGATATAATATTTTAGACTATGTGTGTGTATTGTAAAAATGTGCTGATTAGTTGCGTACATTCTGTAACAAACAACCTGAAATGTGCAGGAAAGGTAATCAATCATTGGCCGTGTAACCCGGAGAAAGTGTTGCTTGCACACTTTCCCGATGAGCGCAAAGTAAAGTCATTTGGCAGTGGATATGGTGGCAACTCGCTGCTTGGCAAGAAATGCTTTGCACTGCGTATTGCATCAAACATTGCACGTGATGAGGGCTGGATGGCTGAGCATATGCTGGTGAGTGAAACTGAATTTGTCTCTTTTATATCTAGTAAGTATATGCGTGTTCGCGCAGCAGTCCTCGGAGCCAAAACTGTCAGAGGCTTTAGTAGTGTTTCAAAAGCTATGCAGAATAGCAATGACTTCAAGAATGCACAAAACTGAGTCGGCATCAGTAGTAGGTCGTGGACAGTCACTGGCATTGTGGAAGTCTGTTGCAATTTTTTGCACCATCCCTTTTTATCGCGATTGATTCAACAAGCTTGTCTTTAAGAGTTTGTGCCAGTACCAGTAAGAATTGATAATTGTAAATGTTTCTTACTGTGTTAATTTGCTTAGCAGGTAGTGATCATGTCATTATTATGCAACATAGTGTTACCTTCGTGCAGAATTTCAGCTCTTTATAAATGTGCTGACTTGTACCTTGATAGTTTTTTTAGACCATTATGTATCTATGTATGTGTAGTTTCATTATTTAATAAAGCTGAATCTGTGTTGACAGATTATGGGAGTCACAAATCCAAAAGGCGAGGAGTATTACATTGCAGCTGCTTTCCCAAGTGCTTGTGGCAAGACGAATATGGCAATGCTGACACCGACTATTCCTGGATGGACTGTGAAATGCGTTGGTAAGTTCATATGCAGTATGTATGTAAGCAAGTTGCAACATATGTTGATGTCAGAATTGCATAAACACCAGTAGCGCCAGATGGTGTTCGTAATTGCCCGAAAAGTTGAGCTTTCAGTCACTGCTCAAACGCGTTCAGTGACCGACCATTCTTGTGCAGAACGAATGGCAAAAGATGACACTGTTGTGCACTGAGGGACCGTAGAATGTGAAACCGAGTGTAGTATAGAAAATTTAAAGGTTGTATGAATTTTGTAATTTATTGCTTTTGCCATGTTGACTAGCATTACATGGACGAATGTAAAATTGATTTTACATTTACTGTGTCTTTGTGGTACCAGATAGATGTTTCAAGCTGTATTTCAGAATTATTCTTTGCTGATATTTCCAGTGCAGCTGAGTATTGTGGGACAGTCAGCTGTGCTTAGTGTGTCCATGAATGCATACATTTGCCATCCATACGCAGCATGATGCTATGAGGGTGCGTGTGACTTTGTGGCCGAGACAGCAATCTTCAACCTATGTAGCGCTGCCAGTTACTTATCCCGTAGTACTGATGTAATATTCTGCAGTTGAGTTGTAAAGTCACCTTGCATGTAAGCTTTGCATTGCTAGGTCAGCTTTGACCTTTTGATCTAAAACTGCATAGACTGTTGCCCTTGCTACAGGAACATGTGCTGTACAAATTCAGACTTCTTATGCTTGTGTACCAAGCTGTTTAGTGTGATCTGTTGACTTTGGTCTTTAATTCTTTTACATAAAATAAGTGTTACCCCTCTTAACATGTGTGTCAGTGTCACAAGGAAAGTGTCCGCCAAATCCTATACCACTTCCTTTTTAGTTAGAATTATGGACAGCACTGCAGACAGATGAACATGGGGTTCAGTGCATATGCACTACTTTACTTCACATGCTAACAGTGCTAACAGACTGTAAGTTACAAGATGCTGTGCTGATGTTACATGCATATCGCCTAGTAACGTGTGCGTGTTTAATTTCCTGTATATTTGTCATAGATGTGTAGCATATGGATTAGAACTGTGGCAATAATAGTCTGTTACCTTTTGTGAAAGTGATTTCTTTAAATACTGCATTTCTGTCTGTGTATTAACTATTTAGGTGATGACATTGCATGGATGAGATTCAATGAACAAGGCGAGCTGCGTGGCATTAATCCGGAGTATGGATTCTTTGGTGTCTGTCCCGGAACAAACTGGAAGACCAACGCAATGGCAATGGCAACTTTCCAGTCCAACTCCATCTTCACCAACACTGCAATGACTGCGGACGGAATGTACTGGTGGGAAGGACTGGAAGATGAACTTGACCCGGTAATACATTATGCTTAGTAAAATATTAACCCCTTGCACTTTTATGACTCCTCCAAATCACAAGTCCCAGGATTTCAGAAATTAGAAATATTTATTATTATTAAGTCATTGCAAGGTTGCAATGCAATCAGTTGATTTATAGTCGTCAACAAAAATGTTTCAAACTGCAGGACCAGAGGAGCAGAAAGCCTATGATCTTAAGCTGAGTGTTTGAACATTGGTCGAGAGCTGGAAATTGTCGGAGCGCAGCTGTGCATGTAGCATGCGGTGCTGAGCCACCGAGCCAGATAGTTTGGTGCTGGACCTTGGAGACGCACCAACTAACGTTCACTGCTTATTTAAGAACATTGATCTTTAGCTCTGTATGGCTGTGTCGCTACATTTTTCCTGTTTTCAATTAAAAGTGGCATTGTTACTGGCTTTCACATGTATGCAACACACTAAACACTAAACAGTCATGCGGTTATTTCATGACATGCAAAGAATATCTAGAAGATGATTGAGTAATAAGTATCAGAGCAGACAAGCCAGTTATCAGACAAACAGCTTGGTATGACTTCTGTTGAAGTTGTTCCATAGTGAAAAGTTACAACAGACCCGCATAGGTGTCTCAGTGTGATAATGTACACATTGCGTAACTTTGCGTAAGATGATTTCTGTGTTCATACTTCTGATATAAATGTTTTATTCGATGACCTGCATACAGTTTCTTCTTGCATAGAGTATATATTGCATGTCTTGCATGTCTTGATTTATGCTAGTGTACGTTGTACTTGTTGAATTTGATATTCGATATGCGGCTAAAATTTAATAGCTACTGAAATTGACGAAGGTTGTTGATAAATAACTATCATACTGAATCTTTCTATATGTGTCAGAAAACATGTACATCATTGATCTTGTTGAAAATGTCAGAACATGGATGTAACGACGTGGCTTGGTGAGAAGTGGAAGAAGGGAATGCCAGGCAAGGCAGCTCACCCCAACTCTCGCTTTACGTGCCCCGCTGGACAGTGTCCGATCATTCATCCAAAGTGGGAAGACCCAGCAGGCGTTCCAATTCACGCACTTGTCTTCGGCGGTCGACGACCAGAAGGTATGTGTGAGATAATCTCTGTTATTGTCATACTCTGTGCAAGTAAGTTGAAAGGGGACTCTAGATTGTGTGTACTTCGTTTTTAAAATCTGGAATTCACTGCAATGTAGTTACGGCAGATGCATAACTGTTGAACGGTAGTTTTAGTTGTGCAGTGAAAGTGTACTGGCGTCTCAGTCTGCTTCATTCTGGTGGGTGACCTGTTAGACACGATGAAGATTTGTGCTGTTAGTATAGTAGATTATATCCTGTCTGTGGTGGTAAATGGGTTCTGTATATGACTGGTGTGGTGGACGTACCATTGTCATATCGGCTTTCAGGTGCCCATAATACACAATACTTAAAGGTAGTCCTGTACCTGTATGGAGGAGATGCATCATCTAGGCCTGTATCGTCTCTCCAGTGCTGAGGCCCGGTTAGATTGAGCCCAGTACACATCTCTAAGGGCTGAGCAAGTCTGGGGTCTGTATGTGTAGTGTTGCGCAGTTGTTTAGCTGCTACTGGGATTCAGATAGATGATGTCTGTGTTTCGAGGTAAGTGTAGGAGGGGAGGGATTAGATTGACTTGATAGAGTTTATTTAGAAGCCCCATTCAAATTCCTTTATTCACAGATGGCACCAGGTAGCTTTTGAAGGCTCCATGTTAGTTACCCAGGGTTCTTCACCCAAGGAGCTGCAACCAAACCGACCACCAGAGCCCAAGCACAGTATCGCCAGACTAATTGCCACTACCTTTAAATATCACAAACTACTACATTATAGAGGACACTGTTGAACACTCTTTCCGGTCCGAGAAAAAACTTTAGTTATCGTTAGTTATCTCAGGTTGCATTATTCGGCTGGACCTGGGGATTAATGACCTGGGGATTAGTCCCAGGACTGTGCACATGAAGTCACCCATGACCATCACTGTGTTAATCAACCGGGATATGGCTCTTCAGGTACTCATTTAAAAGAAAAATGTTACTACCAGGCCTACGAGCTTTTAAATCTGACACGACAGAATGATGAAATGTACAAAATTAGCAGCGATGGAACTGATTTGAGATGTGTTCATTCTGTTGTTGAAACTTTTCCTGTATTTGGTCACTTTGTTGCCTTGCAGGAGTACCTCTGGTGTTTGAGTCACTGTCATGGGAACATGGTGTTCTGGTTGGTGCTTCTCTCAAATCTGAGGCAACTTCTGCTGCCGAGTTCAAAGGTATGCACCGTTAAAAGCATTACTTACACCGACAGACTTAAAATGGAAACGTTTGGAAGTAATATGTCCTCGATGTGTATGGTTTATTTGCTTGATCTACATGCTGCTGTATTGCAATAAACTGCAAATCAACCAAACGGGCCAAATAGATAAAGAGAGTAAGTGAGAAATGGACGGGTACATAACAGAATAAAAATGGATACACAGTTTGTATCTAAAATGCTGACACTAAATCTGCTGGTTACATTATGTGTTGCATAGTTTAATGTGAGCTTATTTTGTGTGCTATTGAATACTGCTCACTGGATTCAGTGAGTCAAGGGGTCTGTTGCTTGGTGTTACCCTGCCTTTATTACGAACCATCGTTAATTTAATTTAACAATAATACTTTACCCTGACAGGTTTGATTGTATCATAAAATTAAATTAATATGCTACATAATACAGGTAGACACAAAGTAATCAAACACAACTGTGATCATGATTTTAAAAGGCAATTCCTTACTGCTAATTAAAATTTTAAAAAAATAACGTTGATACGTTATAAAGTAGATAGTTTGTTCTTTCTGCGTAGAGAAGATGAATGAATGGTCATCAGCTAATATTGCTGATGCTGATTTCTGTTTGGTGAATCTTGTACTGTTGGGTTTAGTTTTATATTGAAATAAGGGATATAAATGTGTCTCATGAATATTTTTGAGGCATCTGTGTAATGTGCTGTATAAATGCAGTCTTCGACAATGGATTGTGATGCATACTCTTACGAAAGTACAGTCAACCCACTGAATATCACATTGCTTTGTCACACTCCGCTTTGTGTTGAATTCTTTATCACCTCACCAGCTAGCTTTCATTGAATATAACAAGGCAACACGCCAGCAAATATCACTCCGCGTAATGTCACAGATCGGTTAATATCACTATGTATGAAAGCACGGTAGCTTTAAATGTCAGCTTAATGTCACAGGTTGGCTGTTTCACCGCCGCTGTAAATCACTCGTAGTCTGGCTGATAGCATCGCCCCGCATGCTGGCACATTGTCATGGCTGTCTGTTACATATAACGACTCGTGATGCGCGCCATGCCTCCTCTACCAGGGTCGCTGCAGAGTGGGAGGGAGGCTATGATCATGTCGTGCGCCTTACTTTGGCTTAACCTGCCTCTACATACGTGCTGAATTCCAGGTCATTTAGTCAGCCTTACAATATGGTGAATGCAGTAACTCTGCAGCTGCGAAAATAAATTATAATGGGACTTGCAGGCCCTATACATGTATATTCACAGCAGCATGACATACATTTTTTGATCTACAGTAAATGTGCACTGAAAAATAGTGTAGCTGCATGTAGGCATTTACTTTTATGCTAGTACGGTAGCATAAAGTAGTACAAATAGTTGCCTTTTATTGTCGGCTACGTTAAATGTGACCTGATGGATGAAATGATTTGTGTGTTTTAAAGGAAAAACGATCATGCACGATCCGATGGCTATGCGTCCATTCTTTGGCTACAACATGGGAGAATACCTGCAACACTGGCTCAACATGAAGCAGCCGGGACGAAAGGTTGACTGAATTCTTGATTTGATTAATAGATTTATTATCGGGCATGAGGTGTTTTTGGAACTGGTAACTGTTATCCCTAAAGTGCAGTAGGTGACAGCGTTATATTGACAAGTAGGTCCATGTTATAAGTAAGCGTATGGTTTAGCTTAAAATATATATACATCTCAATACAGATTTGGTGTTCATGTTGCTGACTAGCTAATACCTGTTACAGCTATGCTTAGTTTTTGACATCGGTGTAAAATGATAATGCCAATAACTTCAGGGATGTTCCTTCAAGTTGTTGAAGAATAAGTGGGTGAGTTGAACCGGTCGCCCTTATCAGCTTCGAAACACATAGTATGCCTGTATGTAAGGTCTTGCAGAATATCTTGGTCTTGAATGTCTGTCTCGGTCACAGACCCCCAAAGTCAGTCTCTGGTCTCGAAAATTTTGGTAGGTCTTTCCTCTCCGAAAACCCGGAAGTCTTGTCTCGTTGATATCCCTGATTATTCTGTCTGATGTGCTGTTAATGGACAACTTTGTGACTGTCCCCTGTACTGTTGATATTTTTCTGTTAAAGCTAAAACTTGCAAGTGAACAAAATAATGTTTGCATTCTTATTAGATGCCAAAGATCTTCCACGTCAACTGGTTCAGAGTCAATGATCAAGGCAAGTTCTTGTGGCCTGGATTTGGTGACAACATCAGGGTAATTGACTGGATGTGCAAGCGTCTCAAGGGAACGGAAGATGTAGCGGATTTGACTTCAATCGGATATCTTCCGAAGAAGGGTAAGGCAGATGTCGATACTATGGCTGTATGCTACGAAACGCCAGTCAGTCTTGCATGTTAAATGCAGTAGATTCCGTCACAGTTTATAGTAAATGTTGAAAGCACATCATTGTACATAGCCACGGAGTTTTACATGTATTCTACAAGCTCCTCGTGGTGCAGCGTCAAACTGTAGTTTAGCTGGTGGTGCACATACAGATTTAGGGTGGAACAGTATATTTCATCAGTAGTGTGCAGAATTTCTTCTGTTTCCACTGCAGGTCTCGCAGTAGTGTCTTGATAATATATAATCCGTCGGTTGCCACTGTTGAAAAATGCAGTGATTGTCAGTAACTGAGCATTAAAGTGCAATGCAGGAGTGACTGTACCGTCCTTTAAAATGTACTAACCGTGTACTACAGTATGCTATCGTTACAATTTTGTGAATTAATGTAAACAGAGACAAACACAGCTTCAAGTTGCATTACACATTCCCAGACTGTTACTGACCAACACTTTAATTAACGTGTTAAGCAGTAGTACTGCTTCTGTTGCTAACCAACCTACTGTCAGGTTGTTAAAAACTTTATTATCTAGGGTTTGCCTTTTTTGTTAAAGGATATTCTGTATAGTTGGAATGCTGTAAAAGTTTAGATTTAGTACATTTGAACTAGCGGTTACACTGCTGTCAACCTAGCTAACTCGGTCTTCATTGTCTAAAATATGCTTGAAAACAGGTACAATTGATCTTTCTGGCATCGAGAAATCGGTCGATTGGGACAAGATGTTCTCGTTGCCAAAGGACTACTGGGTCGAAGACATAGCAGAGACGCGCCATTTCCTTGAGACAGAGCTGGGGCACGACATGCCAGCTGTGGTACAGAAGGAGCTCTTGGAGCAACAAAAGCGCATCCAGGACATGAAATGATCCGGTTGTACACTCTGATCCGCGCCAAGCCCACTGCTTGCCCATCGGACATCTACTTGTCGGTTTCAAGTAGCACGACTAGTGAATTTCTGTGACTTAAATGTAGCGAGATAGAAAGTAAACACTGACGATCATGGAAGATGTTTAGATGTTTCGGGTGCATGTTTTCACGCGTTGATTCAGCTGTTGCCACTTCTGCTTATGAATAGTGTGATTTGCTTTAGCTAGGTGGTTGTTGTGGCGTAGATTCCTGATCTATTTAGGTGTTTTAATTTCATTTGTTGATGTTAGGCTGGAAATATTATGTTAATTTTTTATTTGCTGTTTGTTAGTGCGTGTAATTCCATATTCACGCGACCAAAGTTTAGCATAATTCCATATGCACAGGACCAAAGAACTTTACGTGGCATTTATGTATTCCTGTTATCATTGTTTTTGTTTACATTGTTTCTCAACGTATAATAGTAGATATAAAACTAGTAATTTAAAGTGTGCTAACATATGATGGTGCTTCCGAAGTAACTGCATTATTATGAGTTTATCTTGGTGCAACTGCTGCGATCGTTGATTATTTTCGGGCCTTAAGTATAAGTATGCAGTGACTTTTTCACGCACAACTTGTGTTGCTATATAAGACTTACTGTTGAACTGTCGGATGCAGCTGAATCTCCTGTGAAGTGCATGGCATGCTAGAGTATTGTTAAAGCTACAAATCGTGACGTGAAAATGTGACAATAAAATAGCTTTTGAAAAACTTACTGAACTTGGTTATTTTAGGTTCAGTTCGTTAACCATACGCTAGTTTCCTGCTCTTACTAGTTTTACTATGTGCTACACAATCTGTCAAGTCTGTTCGCCAAAGTGATCGTAGAACGATGACCGGCATTACATATACTGTAGAACCCTTAATTTTGGCGTTTGAGTCGATGCAATTATTTTGGACCCCGTAATTTTGGCGTTTTTGCTTCCTACTACACCGAAACGATACTGTATTCAAATTTTCGCGGCCCGTTATTTTCGTGAACTTGCCAGGCTCGCAAAATAAAGGGCACACGAAAAAAACTGGTTTTACAGTAATATTTAAGTACCATCTAATGATGCAGCACAGAATTTAACAGGTAAATGTGTGCAATCTGATGCAGAAAAATTGTGAAAGTAAACCCAGATGTAATTAAAAAATACATATAAACTGAAGTATACGGAATACATGGTCGCAAATTGCTGCTGGAATAAGTGTGAACAGAATAAACCAACAGGCCAGAAACTGCTTGTGATTTATTTTGACAACTGTTTGGTGGGAAGTTAAACCTTGCTCTTTCGACAACCGTAATTTTGCAACAGACAGTAATGTAGTTAGATTCAAATTTACACTATTGCACTTGTAGCCAGAAAGCTAAAATTAAAAATCCACAGTGATCACACAAACAATAACGAGGCATGAGATTCAGTTCAAACGTCTTTCGTTTTGTGACTACTTGTGAACGTCGTGGAATGCGGAAGGCTTGCAGATATACCGTATCAGGGCCCAAAAATTCCCAGACATTGTCTTGCAGGAATAAAATAATGGATCGGAGAACAAATATGGTGACCTGCAAAAAGACGCTGTTATGTGGCAAACTTGACCAGTTAAGTGTTTTCAAAATGCGACAGGCTTTGTTGGCTAAAAGATAGTGATTGTTTAAGATGCTTTGAAAATTCGGAAGTTGGCATGTCCTCTCTTGCGCCAAGCTCCATCCCTTTCCGTCTTCAAGCACTCTCTGAAGACATACTTGTTCGAGTAGCAAAACGCATCTAGCGCATTAGAGACAATTTGTAATTGTATTATGGGCTATATAAG
>Ga0049105_1000431_pt1 | contig 14294 bp, 8 predicted proteins | sample WorMetvaBAHAMAS1_FD_61260 | JGI IMG/M metagenome (GOLD analysis project Ga0049105, IMG submission 61260) | Worm MetaG Olavius vacuus BAHAMAS.1 | ecosystem: Host-associated > Annelida > Digestive system > Unclassified | place: Germany: Marburg | collected 2013-04-09
CAACAGTGTCAAAGCACTGAAGGAAACCAGTTGGTCTTTCAGATAAGGCTTGAATCCCACCAGGACCACTCCACCATGTTACAGTAATACAACTTTAGGCAACCGCCTCTATGCATGGTGCGCCAATACTTTATTCAAGTTCAAGGTCCAGAGCGTGATAAACAAAAAGCAGAAACTCCCAACTTTTCTTTTTCACGCCGCTGTGCAGCGGCGGATCTCCACCAAACTTTGCATGAAGATAGATGATGTTCGTACCATTTTTGCTTCTTCTTGATTTGTTTTATCGGACCAGTAGTTTCAGAGCTAGGGGACTCCGAAAATTTTGGGAGAAAATGCCCCATCGCGGTTTTTTGCCTATAAATTCCTAACTTACCAACCGAATCGCACCAAATGTTAACAACTTCTGTAGACCGATTACCCGCATAAACCCTACGGATTTCACCAACATTGGGCAAAGGATTCGCCCCAACGAGCGAAAAAGTTATCAATTTTGGCAATTTTTCGTTTTTTTGGAGGGGGAAAGCCCCAAATTTCCGCCTCTCAACGTGAAATTTGGCACGGCGGAGCCAAATTTCACGCTGATCCGTGCATCATGTCGTTTCAGCGGGGGCAACAAACCTCAAAATCGCCTGCTGAGTAATTTTAATACCGGCGGTTGCCCGACCGGTAATTAAACAAATGGGTAAATCGTCGAGTGTAAAAGTCTATGAGACAACCCCTTCGCGCTTTCCTTAGAACGGCACAGTATCATTGTAAGCGCCGCGCTTACAATGATACTGTGCCGTTCTAAGGCTGCCGGTGTTGCATGAAGCATTAGACAGAAACTACGCATTTGTCAATCTTGTTTTAATTTAGACCTCCCCAACATTGTCTTGGCAAAACGTGTGGTCAAATTTGACTACAGGTTCGTGTTTTCGCAGACAGTTTTACACTGCGTACACTGTTCAAGCCACTTACTGTTACGCATTAGTAAAATGTGTTATCTGTGAGCATTTTTCTATCTGATGTCAGTCTTGTTGTTACGACGCTTACATCGTATTTAGCTCGGCTGGCTGAGCTTATACATAACCGGTCAAAAACTGTCTGTCTGTCTGTGTGTCTGTGTGTTCACCTCAATGACCCAAATCACAAACGCTACACGTGGAGACTTGCAATCCTGTACGGGATGCGGACATCCATCCCGGACAGTCCCCCCGGACACATTACCTCCTGGACAATCCCTCAATATTGCCAGCCGAGCGTCATAATCCATGGGTTTAATAGATTCTCTGTACCTTTGTGGTGGATAAAGATAAGCATGCAAGTAAGTAAGTAAGTAAGTAATATTAGAAACGCATAACGCTTCGGTTTGTTTAATTTACGGCGCATTAAGCCAGTGGTGTGCGTTTGTCAGAAGCTGTATTCAGGCGCCCCCTCCTACCGGCGTTTAAGAACCTTCGTTAGGCAGAAGCTTGGTTTCCGATATTTGAAAAAAAAACATGAAAGGTGAAAAACAGAAAACGAAACAAAACAACACGTCAGGTGACTAACTTGTTTACCATTTATGCGGTACTTTAAATGACGTCGTTTACCATTATAATTTTAGGTGAAGTTTTAGTGATTTTTTTCGGTCGGCCCTAACGCCTCCCTGCAGCTTGGCACTCGGAGGCAGTTACGCCACTGCGTTAAGCTGATCTTCGTTCTATAGCGCCAGTCGACATTCCCATTGTCCTTATCCTTACTACGCATCATATCACTCACCGATTGGCGAAGGATTATTGTCCAGCCCATGATGCTTGTCCGCGCACCGAACGACACCTTCAGCGATATTGCGTATCGCGACCTGGCAGGCAAATAATGACTCGCTATGCCCACTATTATACTCCACCTACCTGTAAACGAACCAGCCGGCCTGTAGACTAGCCGAGATAGTAACAAAACCGGCCAACATAAGCTGCGTTTGTAGACAAAGCAATTGGCTCGACGTCGGGTAGGCGGCCTACCGCAGTCATAGAGCAGGTGCTACGAGCAATTTCTCACGGCTTCTGACGTAGACCACCAACGGGTTGTAAGAGTCAAGCCAGAAGATGGTAAGAAGATTGTTATAAGTCACCTGATGGTTACTGCCGAGCCAACAGTTTTCGTTGATAAAAATGTGGGAGAGCTAGGATAGTTGGAAGGTCAAAGGTCAAGATCTCGAGGTCAACAAATCTACAGACTACGCCAGGTGAATGCATTAGAGTAGCAAGCGGTCAACCGCACTCGCTAGCAGGACTTAGTGATTAACAATGATAAGCTTCAGAAAAAAAATATCAAGGCCAAGAGATTCCGACAAATGAATGCAATTGCAAGGACGGCCACATATTTCGTCTGCCTCGGGACCTGTACCACTCTCCACAAACGTGATTCTGAACTCACTCTCTTGGAGTTCCGGCGGTTGTTGAAGACGCACATGTTTTGCTGAGGACAGCGCCGCCTAGTGACTGTTGTTTCTAAGTCGACATTAAATTACGTTATATTTTCTTGCTACCTTCGCCAAACAGGTTGTGCGCGCCGTCCGTGTCCGCTTTGTTTGTTTGTCCGTCTGTCTGTCTTTGTGCAAAATTACTGAAAAGTTTTGGACGAAATAAATTTTCATGAGATTTTTGTTAGGAGTATAGCAGTAAAAATTAATGCGTAATAAGTGAAGCAGTAACTCTATTGACTTTCGTTGGTTCGTTAGTGTACCATGTGGCATGTGCAACATGAAGGGTCAATGCAGCTATTGGGATCTGGTGAAGCGCTGCAATAGACGTCAATGGCATTTTGTGCGTCCCAAAAGGTGTTTTTTTCTTGAAATTCAGAAACGAAAGAGCACCTCCGTCAAAAACTGTTGCCCCTGACTTTCCCTGCATCTCGCCCCTGTATCCCGGCTCCACCTGCACGAAGATTTGCGCTGTTAGTATAGTAAATTTTGTCATTTAAATGTTAAACCAGAATCCACGTGATTAAAAAAATAAAGGCGACGGGATGCTCTGCAAAGGTGTGCGCCATTTTTACGAGTATTTTGCGAGTGCCATAGTAATTGCTGTATAGTTTCTAGTCAGTAGCGAAAGACGTCTTCCGCCTCGTGCAGTGATTGTAAACAGACTTCAAATTTTCCAAATGGACACGTGTCGATTATAGTAGTTGATGGTCTCCTGTTGGCCGCATTCATAGACAACAAGGTCAGAGCGAGTCTACATGTTGGCGGGCCATGGTTTAATGTGTCCGCAAAACGGTTGTTATTATAGACTAGAGCAGACATCGGACGGGACGGACGGCGCGCCTAGCCCAGACAGTAAGTGTGTGTCGGTGTTTCGATTTTGGCACGACGAGTGGCATAGTGCGTGCAGCAAGCACGTTTGAAGTCGTCGTCACCGGCCCCCGCTGACCACACCATCGGCTATCAAACGAGGTCACGACACGCCGGCGCCTTCCCACTGTCGATCTGTCAAACAGGTAGTGTGATACAGTCGCTTATTGGGCAGGCGCCGTGCCAGGCGAGTCGCCCATCAAACGGTTTCGCGCCAGCGGACGATACAAGAATAATTAGTGATGCAACGAAGGTTCGAACATTCAAAGATTTTTAAACGTTCGAGCCTTTCTCGTTGACGCATCACTATTAATGCCGTAAAAGTCAATAGAGTTTATCTATTTAATCACCGACAAACTGGACATTGACAGGACAAAAGACGGCTAATCTGGTCGCCGCGTTGGTTGGTGTTCTTGCGGCTTGATTACGGCATTATGTTACTCGCAGGACTGTACCTCGCGCCTTATCAGTGCGTCATCAATGCTGCTGTCAGGCTCGTCCAATGGTCTGCGAGCGAATATCGGTTCAAAATCGGCGATTTCGCTCCAACGGGGCCGGTGGACCCAAAATTTCAGGTAGAAGGGGTCGCCCTTCCACCAACCATTCTTCTTCTCAGATATCTAGGCGAAACGGTCTTTGGTATGGTATAAAAATCTGGAGAGATCTTTCTTTCGTTTTATCATAATGTATGCGTTTGACAGACAGATAGACGGACGGACGGACCATACCAAAGACCGTTTCTACTGTCCGTCCGTTCGTCTATCTGTCTGTCAAACGCATTCATTGTGACAAAACGAAAGAAGTTTTTAGTTTTTTCCGCGCTGCATGGAATGAAAGGTTTTTATTCGCGAGATTCTATTTTTACTAGTCTGTTTTATTATTGTTTGTACTGGTCAGATTTAGCTGTAGTATGCAAATGTCGTCACCTGTAACCTGACCTGTAAATGACGATGTGATGCAACTAAATCACTGCTTTTGTCAGTTAACGCTAAATTAGTTTGGCTATAGGTCCGTGACCAGTGCTTAACAGCGTTCGCGAACAGTCGATGTGACTTCACGAAGGTTCGGCGAAGATTCGAAGCTTTTCTCGCGAAAGTTCGAAGACTGAAACGCAATATCATTGCATCACTGCGAACAGTACAAAGGCGCTCGAGTCGACAAGTATACGATGGAATGACGCGTGTTGTGAACGAGTTCCGCATCTCGCACCCGTGGTGATGATCAGAAGTACGACGAAACGCAATCCACTTGAACCAGCACGCCGCAATTGTGCTAGAAGTTGTTGTTCGGCTCTGTCGAGGTCAGCACGAGATCTTTGTTCAAGACGCGTGCGCGAAACTGACACGTCACGAATGTTCCATTCAGCTCGACAGTCTGCGCTGATTCGTTCCACTCCGCTCACATTATCACTCATGTAATAGGCCTACACAAGACTGCAAAGAGAAGACGAAGTAATCGTCATCGTCATTTCTGCACTGCATGGAATGCCAGCGCGGACTAGCGACGAGAAAGGCGTCTATCTGTTTGTCCGTCTGTCTGTCAAACGCGTGCATTGTGACAAAATGGTAGAAAGATATATCCAGATTTTTATACCAAACGAAAGATCACTTAGCCTCTAGTTTCCTGAGAAGAAGAATGGCTGGTGGGGGCGCCCCTCTACCTGAAATTTTGGATCAACCGGCCGCCGTTGGAGCGAAATCGTCGATTTTCAGTCGATATTCGCTCGTAGCGGCTCAGCGATAAAACTCAGCGAAAAAAAGTTCAATTAACACTAATAGGAAGTTGACAACACGCTTTCCAATAAGTCTAAGATTATCATCGTACGTTGCCCCTAAGCTCACCAGAGGGGGGGGGCTCAAAAACGCAAAACGGTCGTTTTCGGCGTAAAATCGCAGGTTTTGCAGGTGAATGAGTGGCAGTTATCACGCGTTGAATATGTAGACCTGTATGTTGAAGAAACCCAGGGATCGCATACTTTCGGTGTTCTATCTCTCAGACCGCTGAGCGGACCCAAGTCAAAAGTATGTTAGAGGTTGGGTCTTAGGTCTGGCGCAAAAAATTTCACTCACACATTTTGCTTATCCTTCCTCTAAATTTTACACGGGGTTAAATAGTGCACCTTTTGGCCTCAATTTTTAACCCCAGTCGACTTTATTTGCTGTAGTTTCGAAACAAACCAATATGGCTGAAATCAAAAACAAAATATTAAAGCAGCAGTTATTCATTCATTCATTCGTTTATTAAATCAGTCCACAAGGAACCATAAAATCAAAAAACTGTTAAAAAAATGAAAAAAACATGCAGAAAAAAAACACATACACATATACAAGTAGAAAATAAAAAAAGTATATTAAAATACGCCTATAGTATTAAAATGAGCCATAATTGCATTGCATGACAATGAACTCTGAGCACAAAATCTTACCCTAGCATTATGCAAGACTGTACAAAAACCAGGCAGTTTCAAGGAGACAATGATATCTGTCATACTGTCAGTTCTTGCAAAGCCAAAAAACTTCTTAACACTTTTATGATAACTGGCTTTGAATCTGTTGAGACAGGCAACAGTATAGTTACGCCACAAAGCTATGTTGTAGAAACATAAACAATATGTCTTAAACAATACACATTTCACAGCAGTAGAACACAAATTGAATCTAGTACGAAGCATATTACATCTAACAAATAGATTCTTGCCCTATATCCTCTACAAATTTGGTACAGTTTAGCCCATGCATCTCTGAGAAGCGTCCAGGAGTTTGAGCCCCCCCCCCCGAAAAATGGCCCGAGCCAAATACTGTAACTCAGCCGTGCCTTGTCCGATTATGAGTCAGGCCACCTACGAGTGTCATCTAGGTGGGCCAATTCTCTATGCTGTGCCTTCCTACATATGTCCGTATTAATCATAGGTATGATAACCTTTATAGAAGAGCAGCTTAAGGGTAGTAATTATGCACCGACTGTTTTGACGAGTGGAAATTTGAGTGCTACCGGTTGTAGACTAGGTCATTTTTTCAGTGAATCTTAACCCCGATAGCAAGTATAGGTTAACGCATGAGAAACAGTGCGATACGTGTATTTAATGCACGCTAGCACAGCGAGATCATTGAAGCGAGACGGTCGGGATCACAGTCCGTCGATGAAGCAGCCGGCTGTCGTGCCGAGTGCGTGCTGTTGTTACGGTTGTTAATGGTGATTTGTTGTTGTTGTTTGTAGTAGTAATAATTGTAGTATTTGTAGTAATACAACGTATACAATAACAACAACAACGACAACGACGACGACGACAACAACAACAGCAACAACACCAACACCAACAGCTACTGCTATGCTACTGCTGTTGATGTTGCTATACTACTAGGCTACTAATACTACCATCAGTAGCAGTTGTAGTAGTTGCAGCAGCAGCCGCCGCTGTCGTTGTTAAAGGTGTTGTCGTTGTTTGTTGTCGTAGCCATGGTTTTCATAGTAGTAATAATAGTAGTAATAGTAGTAGTTGTATTAGAACTATTACTAGTAGTAGTAGTTGTTGTTGTTGTAGTTGTGGTTATAGTAGTAGAAATAGTAGTAGTTGTAGTAGTGCAACAAATACAATGATAACAACAACAACAACAAACAGCAACTGCTACAACTAATACTGCTACTACTATTAGTAGCAGTTGCAGCACAGCAGCAGAGCAGCAGCCGCCGCCTTCGTTGCCGTAGTCGTCGTCGTAGTAGTAGTAGTGGTAGTGGTAGATGTTGTTTGTTATGGTAGCCATGGTTGTCATAGTAGTAATAATAGTCTAGGTCATTTTTTCAGTAAATCTTAACCCCGATAGCAAGTATAAGTTAACGCATTAGTAATTGTAATAGTAATTATAGTAGTTGTAGTATTAATATTACTAGTGGTAGTAGTAGTTGTTGTAGTTGAAGTATTACAACTACAATAATAGTAACAACAACTAACAGCAACTACTACTACTAATATTAATAATAATAATAATAATAATAATAATACAGTACTACTAGTGGTAGTATAAGTAGTATTAGTGACTTAGCTGTTGGTGTTGTCGTTGTCGTTGTTGTTGTAGCATTGGTTGTAGTAGTTGTAATTGCGTACTACTACTACTAGTAGTAGTACTAGTAGCAGCTAGTATGCACTATTTACATAGCAACCACAAAAAGATTTGCTAGCAAACGAACACTCTTCTAGTATATTTGGGCCTCGTTTTCGCATGACCTACTTATCAATGTAGATCAAGCGTGATTAAGGCCAGTTCGGTGAAGTTCGGTCCGAGCACCCATAAAAACTGTTCTAAGGATTAAGGCCCCATTAAAATTGGACGGCAAAATGTGGCAAATCGTCAATAACTCAGCCGCACGATTTTACAGAGGTCGAATTTCCCATTTTCTTATTGATTTTTGCATGGGCTATATACATTGTACAACAGTGCAGTGCTACTGCGCTGCCCGTGATATTGAAATCACAATAACTCCGCCGCGGATTGCTCGATTTCGCTCAAATTTGGTGCAAAGTTTGACCACGGCCCAATTTTATCACGGCACAGCCATTACAAATGTTCGAGGTCAAAACTCAAAGGTCAAGATCACAGCGTAACGTAACGTATCACCAGTGAAAACGCTAAAAGACAGCAACGGATAGGTAGAGCGACTTCAAGGACGAAACGAATGGCGATTGCGAAAGCGATATCTTCGTGCTAAAATGCACCACAAGCAAAGACAAAATATATTTTAAAATATATAAGACAAACAAGAGCATTCGGACACAGTCTTGATCCTGATCCTGATCTATATCCCTGCAGCCTCGGACCAAATTTAGTGGGGACTTCTTTATCCAAATCCAAAGATACATCGTCGATAAAATTTTTGAGAAAGATATTGTCATTTTTAACAATGCGGAAAAATGCCCTATCTTGCAATGCTGAAGAATCCTTCAAAATCCTTTATGCGGATCCACAGATGATGGATTGCTTACGAAATTTTCTTGAAGATCAGATCGATAGTTTACGTCACGTTGCTAACAGACAGACAAACAAACAAACAGAAAAACGCCGAGTAAAACATAACCGTTTGGCAGAGATAATAAAATACATGAGCAATTGCGCTATATAAATCGACGTATACCATATCATACCATTAGCATATCGATGGATATAGTAAAGAACAGATACTGGAGTGGAATGCACTGACACGCGTTACTGTCAAACGCAATCTTCTTTTATCGTGAGGTTTTGTTGGGAATGCGACAGACACTGCTGGGAGTTAATGCCAGCTTTCATCATTATTCATGCACGTTTACTTCAGACCACAGTCCATAGAACACTAAAAGCTGAAGAACATGCTAAAACATACTAAAAAGAGTGAAGAAAACTACAGAAAATAAAATTACCGCAGAGCAATGTTTGCTAACCACTCAACGATCTGATTGCATGATAACAAGCAATGACTAGCAAACAGAACATGAGAGTTATGCACAATAGTGTCGGCTGTTGGAAGACCTAGCTCTATTAAAATGTCAGACATACTATCACATCTTGCATAACCAAACAACTTTTTAATGCACTTGTTATATACAGCCCTGAATTTGCGAAAAAGCAGTAACCGAGTAATACTTCCAAAGTGCCACATCATACATGCACAGACAAAAAGACCTAAATAAAACCAACTTTACAGGTTTATTAGAGCAGTAGCGGAATCTGCTAATTAACACATTAACAGTGGTCAATGGCACTGCCGGTAACTGTAACGTTGATCGGCGGATGTAAAAGCATCGATGTGCAGTTTCAATGAGCGGTAAGCAAGCTTCAGAATCAATCGATCCAAAAAAGTCTCGTTGTCGTTAGCAGAAAACACTTTGTCGTGCACAATGCGAATCAACTGTAGCGTGTTACGGAGTGAATCGCTGCGAAGTGTCTTCTGACACTGGACCATTAAATACACAGACAACGTCAGCAACGAAATTGACTCTGCGCCATCAAGCTCTGTCAACAGTACTAAGTACACGGGACGTAACAGCAGAATGATTCCGAAGAGTGACCGCACTTCGCCATCCAGTATAGAAAGAAACTCAGGCATTACGATCAGATAATACTGATATCGTGGGCAACCGGCGCGAAGCAACCTGTTAACATTTTGACGACACATATGGAGGCACTCTTCCAACAAACCACACTTGTACGAATACAAAGCTTCGAACTCATTCAGAACGGGAAACTGCTCAGAATGAAGTTCACGGACCAAGAGTTCTCGAACACCGACCAGTTTCTCAAGTGCTACCAGTTCCAGCAGTGTAACTAGTAATTTGGCGTCCATAGTGCTCGAGCCATTCGCTTCATCACCGGTTTCAGTCGCCTCACGGCTCTGAGTAGGCCTATTCACGACGAATATTTCTGTACATTCGCCAAGCTGTATTTCCGTCTCCTTGAAAAGAAGTACATCACAGAGAAACGCACTTTTAGTTCTACACATATGCGTTCGATAGTTTCTCAGTGTACGGTTTTTCGAGTCTGCAGTAGTTGAACTTTTCAAGTAAAAATAGTGCGCTAATAATTGGGTGTTGAAGGCCGGTTTAGTCAATTCTTCCTTCTGTATGTTCGGCGGTAGCGACTTTCGCTGTACGTGCTGATACAACAGAACCAAACCGTACACAGCATCAACAGTTTCATCAGTCTGCGGCAGATGTTCTGCTCCAATGCACTGTAAACAGAACTGACGACGATCACATTGGCTGAGCACTCGTCTGCAATGATCAATGGCTGACTGATAATATCCTGACTTGTAGTAGAGAGCGGCTAATAAAACCTGTACCACACAGTAAGTAGATTCCTGTCCATACACAAAGGAGTGATGCAGTAATACATTTGCCATCTCCTTATGCAGCATTTCCATGGCGGTACTACGAACAGTGGACACAGTTGCCAGTTTAATCGCCCTTCGGATGCATAATAGTCCTCTGAACTGAAGTTTGCTGGTGGTGTTATCACTAGCATCAGCGGTGTGAGGATCCAAGACCGTCCACAACATTTCAATTAGGTCTTCTGTCAGTGAGTTTATCGATATTGTGTATGCAGCTCGCAGACTTATCACGGCAACGAAGTAAACTCCCAGACGTGGATCGAAATTTTGCAGCTCTTTCATAAACGTTTGTGTCCAGTTAGCGTCAGTGCGCAAAAATAGCGCGCGGCATATTGTCGCCTTTTCAAAATTATAATGATCTTTACAAAACTCTTGTGTTAATGTGTTTGATTTCCAGTCAACAACAGCATCTACCGCTCGCTGTAGTTTATCACTGAAGCAAATGTCTTCAAACAACACTGACACATCATTTGGGCAATACTGTGCACATTTGCGGATGTAGTTCTCAATAAACCATGTCAGCAGGAACGACTCGTTTGCTAAACTTTTCAAACCCATACATATCAAAACACAATCATCCTCCACGAAATGATCAAGAATATTGCAGTTGCTGACGAAATAGTGTTGACAATATTTGAGCTCGACCCAATGACAGAGTTGATGTAACAGCGAGCTGCACAGTTTGATAAGAGAAGACTCTGCTGACCACCAACTTTGAGACTTCTGTTCACACTCCCACAACATCAACGTTTTTATGTGGTAATTGCTCAGCTGTGGCAAATCTTGCTCTTTGTCATTGGTTTTCGACATAACCTCTCTTTTCAAAACAAAACGCAACATATGGTAAACGATTTGTTGTATTTTGGTCCAGCTGTTTAGCAGTATGACTTCTGCTCTTGAGAACGATAGTCTCCACTGATGCTTATTCACCCATTCATCTTGTCTACAACTCGGATGTACCGCCGCAACCACGTCACATCCCTTAGTAACAATTGCATTAATAGTTGTTTGGTCTGGCCAACCATGGTCCCTATATCTGGTCGGCCAATTGGCAGCTTGTGTCGGCCAATGTATACAGTGCATACACACAACAACGTCAACGCTTAAATTGGAAATACGAAGATGTGTTACTTTGAATATTGCGTTCATCGCACATGTCATCGCTGGACCGTGTGCAGCAGCAGAAGGAATAAATAGTGACTGAACCGAACGATTGTACTGAACTTCAGGGTTTGTGTATCGCTGGAAAAATTTCTCTACATTTTCTATTTCCTGTTTTTGTACAGCGACATCGACAACCCTTTCGTATAACTCTGTTTCATTGTTTATCTTTTCTGCAACATAATAACCGTTGTCGTTTTTTGTCAATGTGTGTGAAATTCTTAAGTAAACGAAACCCGGCTGGTGACTGTCGATAATTTCAAGCGCATACACAATGTACGCATAATTACCCGGTAATTCTATTGGAGGTGTACGCCCATGTGGGACTGCTATATAGCTGTGCACTGCGCACATTACATCAAGGTCGCCGATGCACGAAATCATGGGTTTAATGCGGAACTCGGCAGAACTTCCTGAGGCGATCGCTTCGGCACTGTCATCTGCTAGCCTGACAGCGCAAGAATACAAGCACAATATCTCGGCGTACTCAGCCCCTGGGTGACAGGTGTTGACCATAAACTTCGTGACACATCTATGCAGCACATCGTCATTTGTCATCCTGAATGTGTAGCAGTTACGCCGCAATGTTACCAGCTTCCTAATTTTCACAGCAATATTAACAAATCGTTCATGTCACTAAATTACAACCCAGTGCACTCCAGCGTACAGTTTGCAGTGTATCCTTATTTTAAGTGCCATCATCATGAATATTCAGCGCTAACGGCAGCAAAATAATCTCAACAAGAGTGTCAGTCGATCAGTTAAAGTGTGTCATTTAATGGCAAGTGACTTCAATGGAAATGTCTTCAAATATGTCTTCGGTATAAACAGGGTAGGCCTATACATCCGCCTAAGATGGCGTCATGGCCGAGAGAACCGGTGTGACATCGACTAAACCGGATAATTATATTACGTCGGTTTTTCTAAGTCAAGCGATATTCTGCAAATGTAGTAGTCACAACAATCTCGAAGTAATGGTTTTCAGGGAAACTCGGTCAGCCACCTGCAAAATACACTTTCCTCAATGAATCTTTTCATCACTCTTTCAAGAGATAACAAGTTAACAGCGGTACAAAGTAAAGAAAGACTGAGCTATGTACTGGTTGGCATCTGAGCATTCTCACGCATTTTAACAGGATGCAGACAGTCTTTTCAGTTCCTGTAATACCATAATGTGTAAGGTATTCAAGCAGTATTAGAAGCATTATCCCTCACGCGTTTAACCTAAATTTTCTCAACTGACTTGCACAAACTCACCAGTAGCCTTGTGACAAGTTGGTGTTTGAAGTCCCAACCCCATGCCATCGCTATTGCAATTTGCTAATTAACTTCTACCCTGTTATTACTGCAGATGATCTATTCTTTCTTCTCATTTCTTTGTCCTTTTCTTATTCCACTTTCTCGCCGAATGTGCGCTCGCTTTTCCTCTCGAAACTTTAACACAATGTACAGAATGGTCTCAATTCGAGATCGATTACTTTTTCTCGGTAATCCGACCTACGGTCACAAAATTACGTATCTACGAAACTACGCTAAATCATTGCAGCGATGGAGTCTGCACACTGCACTTGGGAACGATAAACAACACTGACGTCATTGTCAGACCCTGCGACAAACGTCTCCAACACAGACATTATGAAACGTTATGATATAGTTTTGAATAGACGTTGATTCCACTTGCCATACAATTAGTTACAGCATCGATATATTGCCAATATCTATACAGGGTGGACCAAAAAACCGGTCCATTTTTAAGAGTGTATAACTATTTTTCGTAATAATATGGGAAGGCGTTCTATATATTAAAGTGTTCAGCTATTTATCAGGAGTAAGACTGATATAATGAATGCCGCCGTATTTAAATATTCTTTGCATAAGATAAGAGAAACGATACTACACTGAAAATACCAATTAATTAAGCATGACGTTCAATTATTACACATTCCCTCAAAATTAACAATCATCACTGACTATGAACATCAGTAGGTCAACAGCAATTCAACATGTCTACTGTGTACGATAAACACCAACGCCGTTCTTTTTAGCAGTTGGTCTGGCACTCCTTCAATTGCATCTGATTTATCAAACCCAGCAGTGTAACAGAACGCGCTTCAGACGATCAACGTCTAGTCTTGACGATATAATTTTGATTGCAAAGCTCTCCAGAGTCTGGAATTGACAAGATTGAGGTCCGAACTACTCGGTGGCAAGTTTTTCTAGCTTCCATGAACTCCAGTGCACACGAAACAGGTGACACATGTACGGTGAATTGCCGTTTTAAGCACAGTATCGTTTCACTGCACTTGCGCAAAGAATATCTAACTGCAGTAAAATTAAAAACACTGTTTTTACTCCAGATAGAGTAGTGAACGTTTTGATATATAAATTACTCCACTTCGATCAAATCCAATACGTCGGAGAACGCGTGAAATGGTCGTATCATGTTATAGACCAGATTATCAGCTTATCCAGGCATTTATGGAATATAAATGCACAGTCAGGAGAGTTGTACAATTTTGAATCATCTACATATAACTTGCAGGAGCTGGTGCAGCACTCATCAAGCAACTGCACTATGTCATTAATATACAGAACAAAAAAATATCGGTCCTAAACAACTACCTTGAATGACACCAACTAATGAAAGTTAGCCAGTCCCTGCCATCTTCAAACTTTATTCGGAAATTCTTTCATATTTTTTTTTTGTTCCATAACCTTTAAACGTGTGCTAATTTTCTGTCAAAATTGGATCTTCGTCGCTAAAACCCATGTTTACATAAAAGCGTCATCTGCTACCAAGCAGCGCGCGATCGGTAGCCTAACTAAGTAAATTAATCAAAAACGGGCCTATCATTCATCATGTAAAATTAATGACACCTATAATGAGATTCAGGGGCGGACGAAAACAACTTCTATCACGGTATCATCAATTCGTCATCGCAAAACTGTCTGAAATGCAGCA
>Ga0049105_1000432_pt1 | contig 14279 bp, 11 predicted proteins | sample WorMetvaBAHAMAS1_FD_61260 | JGI IMG/M metagenome (GOLD analysis project Ga0049105, IMG submission 61260) | Worm MetaG Olavius vacuus BAHAMAS.1 | ecosystem: Host-associated > Annelida > Digestive system > Unclassified | place: Germany: Marburg | collected 2013-04-09
TATAGCTTGGCGCAAGGGCCTAAGACGTGCTTTGGGCTTACCTTGGCGTACTCATTCGGCCTTGCTGGCGCTTGTTACTGGCACATTGCCACTTATGGATGAGCTGCTGTGTCGGACAGCGATGTTTGTGTCTAAATGTCTGACTAGTGATAACTTTGTTGCGCCTCACGGTGTTTATGTCCTTAGACAAAACTCACCTCTTGGCAGTAATGCGATGTGGTGCTGTGTGAGGTTTGGCTTGCGTCTGGATATGTTGAAACTTATTAACAGAAACTTTGTGTCCCGTCGCGTTTCTACAGAACTGCATGCTTATCATGTGACTGCCAGTGTTAAATATGATTTGTTGTGTGTCAAATCTCATCAGGCTGAGCTTTCTATTTTAGGTGCTGCGGACATTGATCTTATTATTGAATCGTTATGTGTGTCGTAGTCCAATTCTTTGTTCATTTGTTTTTTTTTGTTTTTCTTTGTATTCTTCTGTGTACTCTTGTACGATTTCATCACAAATAAATAAAATACGTATGCACAGTCTGCCCTCTGTCTGTCCAGACTGTCCTTCTGTGTGTTCTGCACAAGTTGCGAATAAAAGGTTACACATTAAGCAGAATGCAGCACGACAATAAAATTGACGTTTTATTGAAAGGACGCGTCTCCGAAGTGACATATATTAGGCCATACGTCAAGTCAAGTGGAACGTGAAAGTCTGGTCAGTCGCTTTGTGGACAAAGCACATGTTCGGACGGAGCAATTACGGCGGTTATGCTTCGTTGAATAGCAGGTGCGATGCGCTGATGCGCCGACCACAGTCGAGCTAAACTGCGGCACTGTGAGCTCGGGGCGTGATCACATGCCGAGCGGCCAGCGTGACGTAACTTTCACTAGCACAACTGTGCAGCTCGCAGCCGGTACCCGCTCGCAGCTGTCAACAACAGGCGTACACACAGGTAGGCCTCAGACTGTCAACATTTCTTAACGTAAATGTGTAAAATTCAGTGATTTTGACACGGTTTGAAGACATTTCCAGGATATTTTCGTACTTTACGAGTGATCACGGTAATGTAATTGATACCATAATACCAGAGTAAAATTTCACTTAAATAAATTTATGTGGCAAAATAAGAAGCTGTGATTACAATATTGTTTTAGAACGAATCTAATGCCACTTTAGCATATTTCACTTTGGGTGGCAGTATGAGTTCATATTTAGCGACATCGTATATCAGTATCAGTATCAGTAACCTTAGCTATAAGACTAGCATTACTTAGGTATAACTTGGTACGATTGACATAATAAATAAATAAATAGTTGCAGTTAAGGGTGGGGTTCAAATGCAGAGACAGGTTACAGTTAGACTTAGGCATGCAAGACCTAGGCCGCTTTAGCCTTTCTGGCACAAGATCGTATGCACAGCCACGACGGCATCACTATGTTAAACGCTAACGCACGAGCATGTGATTTTCACTTGTCGTCGCCTCTACAAAATGTTAAGTTCACTGAATACAAGCGCTATCTTACACCAACAATGTTACCTTACAATCGTGTCACTGCCATGTCGCTGATAACCCAGTGATTAATGGTGTCTGTATTTAACAGGTGTCTGTGACATAGATTGACAACGTCGGCTGTAGAATCCTCCTACAACGTTTAAACACACGCACGTGACTTAGTCAGTAATGCTTCTGCGGTAGTCTGCGGTAATTAGGCAGACCGGTCAGTAACGTACGACCGACGTATCAAAGTTCATACAGACTGAAATTACGGTGATCGCGATTTTATACGTGTGTTAATTTTCATGTAGACGTCTTAAAACTATCTTGCAACATCGGTCCGTGCAGGCAGTCAGAGAGATGACCGATATGTGGGACTCGTATAATAGCCGTCTCTCAGCCGTGACCGTGGCTAGCAGTAGGCCTAGCACACACTCGGCTGCTAAACACTCGGCGCTTCCAGCATGATGCAGCAGTATCGTGTGATGTCCGATGCGATAATGAGGCTTATCATGTCTCGAACTTGAAATATCGTCACGAGGACTCGACTGATAGTCGACATTTCACTCAAGAGACATAATAATTATGTAGCAGTATAACTCAACCCTGTTTGGGGTTAGTTATCACTTGATTTCCAACATTTGCGCTTGTTCACTTTTTCTTGAGTCAATCGAACAGTGGGTACCTGCAGTAGTGCTGTTATTAGTGCTATTGTTGCCTTTATTGACTTCCTTGCAGGAGATTTTATGGTAGAGAAGGGAATGTCTACCGTATGCCTGTCAGTAAACAAAATATGTTTAAGAAAGCTCGATAATGGGTTTTAGTGAACTTTTCGCGTTATGATAAGCGTAGAAAAAATAATTTTGGCGTGAAACTGGTGCACGTCAGCGTTGATGTTTCAGTTAAGGTTATAATTTGTTTTGCATTGCTTCCTAGTTAATGCTATTTTTTCTCTTTCTTGTGTGTTTCTACTATTCTGGTGAATAAAGATGATCAAATAATGTTGGTGGAGTGATGTAGGGTCTCGAGTGTCAATTTCTTCTGTATGACTGTCCCTTTTTCTGAGAGGCTGAATTTAATTGCAGTACGCGTACGTTCTGTCTTTCGTTTTGTGTCTGTCCCTAATTCAAGTATGAAAAGATCGACGGTCACAGCCGAAATAGAAAAATTAATGTGCCATAAATTCTGAATAAAATACCGTACGAACTTGACAGAGGCCACAAGCGGTAGACAGTCGAAAGGTCAGAAATCAAGATCACGAGGTCAGCTTATCATATAAGCTTACCCGGCAAATGTACTAGCGTGCAGTACTCTCGCACAGTACAATGTAATTTAAAAGCCAGTCTTACAGTTGCGGTGAGGTCTGTATATTATCGAGACAATAGGCCTACATCTTCCTGTTAAACGAAGACGAAGTTGTTGTTCTTGATACAGCTGCAGATGTTGCTAATTACATCCGACGTTAATGATGGCGCCAGCGTTGCTCCGGCAGCCGCGTCACCATGACGACGTTGCTGACGACCGTCTGTCTGTGGCTGCCGCTGATGGCGGTTGCCCTGGACAACGGCGTTGCTAGGCGACCACCAATGGGTTGGATGTCGTGGGTGCGTTTCGGCTGCAACATCTGGTGCGATATCGACGCAGACAACTGCATCACGTTCGTATCTCGTACAGCTGCAGATGTTGTTAGTTACATCCTCATGGCCTGTGTAATTATCTTGAAGATACATGAATTGTCCGTATTGATGACATGAAATACAATGTTGCATTTAGAAATGTAATAAACAACGTTTATGAAAACGGTTGTAGGCGACGTAGCTGTACATCTAAAACGGCAAAAAATTCGCCGTTTAGTAAGATTTGTAACGTACTGTTTCATCACTATCGTGCCGGCGGCATTCTACTGCGTTTTGCCCGTCTTTGCATACCATGAGACATGATACTTCCTGAAGAACGGAATGACGTGCCGATTTAAATGTCATTTTAAAGTCAAGGGGTCAAAGATAAAGAGCAGGCTTTATAAAGCTGCGAGACAAAATGCGCCGTAACTGGTAAACGTCTCAGTTAGGCGATAATGTTGTAACGATGTACTCTCGAACTACCAAATACTGAGAACTGGCACCCTGGAAAGATCACAGATCAATAATAATAATAACGATATTTATTGGTTAACAGAAATGATGACAATTTCTGCTAGCACACTTTACCAGGCTTAATCTCCCAAGAATATTAACATGTATACAATTAATCAGTTCCATTGCTGCTAAATATGTGGAATGTCGTAGCCCAGCAGACATTGAGTGCGTACATTATATTATATTACATGTAACTGTTTCTTGAAATAGAACCAGTTAGATATGGTTACCGTACCGATATGCAACAGATCACTAGTAATACAATTTTGTAAGTAGTATTAACACAACTCGTAACGGTATAAGCTAAAATTTTGTGTTCGTGCTGCTTTTCCTGGTTTTTGAGATCACATCATTTGAAACCCATGTCAACACTCACAGTGGCACCGGAAGCCTATTTAGGGCCATTTCAAGTCTTGGAAGATAAAAGGGAATGTTAGTCCTTTAATGTGGGTTTCTGAACGACAAGTTCTGCATTGGCCTTGAACGATTTGCAGTAGTTGATGCGTACTTTGCTTAGTCAGTAAGAACATCATGAGAGCTACGCAAGGTCAAGCGGTTTCTATGTGCATTGGCTACTATCGGCTTCTATCATATTGTGGTCGAAGTTTCAAGCGTTGTCATTCATTCCGTGGCTGGCTCTAATGTCAATAATAATTGCAGACCACGTCTCAGATAGCTGTATGCTACGGTCCAATGCAGAGAACAACTTTACAAGCGCATGGCCGACATACTGGCAAGCGAGGGTTACCGAGACGCTGGTTACGAGTACGTTGCTGTTGACGACTGCTGGATGGAGCGTGAACGTGATGCTCAAGGAAGGCTGCAGCCGAATGCTGAGCGCTTTCCCAGCGGCATAGCGCATCTGGCTGACTACGTAAGTAAACGATTACTGAATATTAGTGGCTCAACTCATTTTTTGTCGGCATATAGATCAACTAGAGATACGTTCTGTGGAACGTGGTATCTGCCTCATAGCCATGTCCGCAGTGATCGAACAGTTCCTGTAATTATGACCGGATGCATTGCGCATGCACGAAACAGCCATATTTCTACTTCCGCGCTTAAATCTGATGTCACAGCATCGTGTTCCTCGATCCCGATTACCTTTAAGAGGCGAAAATTTCGGCGATTCGGCCATAAATAAGGATTATATTGCATATTTTTCATTGCGCTTGCGCGAAACGGCCGTATTTTCACTTCCGATATAAAATCTGACGTCACCATCGTGTTCCTCGACCCCGATTACTTTAAGGACGTGAAAATTTCGGCGATTCGCATACATTTAAGGCAGATATAGGATTACTTAGGCCTAATATTTGCATGGATTTACAGGACCTCTTGGCCTAAAATGAGGGATTGGGAGAAAATAGGGAAGAGGTGGTACAATGTTGACCCCAATGAACTCGTTTTGACTTTTGGGGTTCTTACGTCTGTGCCAATTTTCGTGAAAATCGATCAAGAAATGCCACCGTGAGAGTGACTGCAGACGTAAACCGAGTTTTATAACTTGTCTCATGCTATATGCTATGGCTATGGGATAGATAATAAACTCGATCCAGCCACAACCTGTTAAAATGTCTAATAGTCAAATGGTTTTGTGGCCCACATATCCATACCAAATTCCACTTCCCGTTATGGGTGAGATTTCATCCCGTATAGCATATCAAAGAAAATTTAGATCGTTTTAGATTAAACCTGCTATTAGCATTAGTATTAGTATTAATATTAGTATTATTATTTGTATATAATATGTTCTCTGAGTGACTGAGAGTACTGTAATGTGTTTTGCTTAATGTCTTGTTAATACTGTGTAATGTAATGTTTGTATCATGTCAACCTTAACGGTTGCATTTCAATAAATATCTTGTACCTTGCAAGTTTATATCGCCGTCACGGCGTCACAGTCGTCAGCATTTACTCTGGCAGACTAGTAGGCCTATTAAATTTCAAATTCATTTTTGTGGTCATGCACATCGTGCTGTTTATATATAACTGTGTTATTTATAGTTAAGTTAGTTAATTTATTATCATGAGGCTTATTGTTGTTTTTATTGTCACGTACCGGATGTATTATGTCTGGTGAATAAAGATTTTCATATTAGAGTTTCATTTACCTATATGGCGTATACGCCAAGCTCAAGTCATAACATTTTAAAGAGTATTATTGTCAAGTTGATTGCATCTAATAAGAGCTTATGAGCTGTAGCTTTTTTTCTACTAATAGGCTGTTAACCGTGTCGTCTGGTAAGTCAGCAATATTTGTCCTCATTTATAGGCCTACGTTCTGAATCTGCAACTGTACGGTATAAGATCTAGTTGTAAGTTTATGATAGATAGCATAGATGTAAAAAAAACTCTAGTATAATAGTAGAGGGAGAGAATAACAATGGTAACGTATGCTTGTAAGATGCACGCCAGAGGTCTGAAACTTGGCCTGTACGCCGACGTCGGGACGAGGACGTGCGCTGGCTATCCGGGCTCGCTCCATCACATAGACATCGACATAGCGTCATTTGCCGAGTGGGGCGTGGACATGCTCAAAGTGGACGGCTGCAACGCCAGGGTGACCGATTACGAATACGGTACAGACCAGGTCACTTACCCTCTGTAACTAATCTTTGTGTCACTGCGTTCTGCGTAGGTTGTATCGCTGCTTGTTGCAACTAATTTTCGATTAATGACAACCAAAATCAGCTGCAGTACGTTTGACCTACGAGTATAAGAACACCTTTACCTTTACCTTTATACATATATCATGTGTTATCAATGCAGGTTTTCCGGCGATAAGAGACGCCCTGAACCGGACTGGGCGCCGTATCGTCTACTCGTGTCAGTGGCCGATGTACGCCAGGTACTACGGAGGAAAGGCACGTGCATTCAGCCTCATATAGCGTCTTTAGCGTGGAGTCTAGCTGTCAGAATTATAAAAAATGTGTAATCATTTTAGGATGACAGCATCAGTTTGGCCACAGACAGAACCCCACGCGGAGCTATAATGACCCAGGTTCAGGGATGTAAAATTTGGGGACTTTTCTCATTAAGTTCAACGAGTTCAGCGAAGCCACCAATGTCAATGAGTATGGACGAATGTTTTACGTTCCTTGTGCGACGCGCAGTAAGTCTATGAACGTGGCTACTGCGGTCGCGAAGGGAGAGGGGCCCAAGAACCCACAAATTATGATTCATATCTGAATTTCGCAGAATACTTGTACTTTCAGTTAAACACACACCAATAAAAATGATGTGAGAAACTTCTACAGAGATCAGTAAAGACGAACCGAAGACTCAACTGAGAGAGAACATGCAAAATATACTGCGACAACTGACGATACAAAAGATGACTTCTCATGGCTCGTCACTTGTTTGTGTCATTTTATCCAATTAGCAACGTCACAGTTCCCGTGTTCATAGGCGGCGACACTATATGACCAGAGGCAGCAACTGCTGGCCCAACATTGTAGTTGCAATAGAGCAAATCAGTAATGCATACGGTTGTATTCCATTATGGCATTAACTTTGCATTTTATAATCGCATTCAGTCGCTATACATGTAGACTCACTGCCAATTGTGTGTTTTTGTGGTTAGTATCACAGACCTAAACCGTGTTAAACAGCGTGTGTAAATACACTGAAATGTAGCGTTTTCATGGGAAAAATAAAATCAAAACTGGGCGTCTCTCGATCTCGGATTGCAAGGAAGAGGAAATTGCTGCCGCAATAATTCGATATCGTGTGGGAACATTTGTTAAGTTATTTAATTTTTTGTTGCATTATTTTCTGCATCTGTCATGTACTGGTGAATAAAGATGATTACAACTGTATTATCGCCGACTGTGCACGTATTGATATCTTTTAGACACTTGTCCAGTATATAGTACGACGCCGGACACATTTAGATAGCATGTAATGGTAATATTAACATGACCTGCATACATTACGCTTGTAGTTTCTGTATGTATTCTATATCGTTGCCTTGCTATGTTGACCAGCTGTAAAAGGCGGCTGAGTATGCATAACAGTCCGTGAAAAAAACAATGTTGAACCCGACGAAAAATAGTTTACCTTTTCAAATAAGTCGGCATGCCATTTATATAGCGATGAACTAAAACCTGTAGGTCTATACAGTGTCCATCTAAATTTTGTTGAAATCTGTTAAAAGTAGGCTGGCTTTGTTAAAGATATACACTTAGGCGTTATCGCTGTTACAAACATATGAACGGGCGCCCTTGAATTGGACTCCATGTTATGGCGCCTTAGATGTCAGCGTGTTATTATTATTATTAAGCACATACGAAGTCTACAGAAGAACTTGTCAAAAGTAGATAATGAACGATCGCCGGTCGAGGCGACGCTGACTAATAAGTTGAGTAAGGTTTAACGTCCCACCAGACACATTGTAGGTCATATCGGGCCGGGACGGGTTTTTACGGGTCAAATGACCCAACCAACAGTGTCAAAGCACTGAAGGAAGATAGGTTCTAAGGATTAGGCTTCAAGTCCATCAGGTCCACCCCCGCGCTCACAATAACACAACAAATATGCAGTATGAAAAAACAAACAAAATACACAGAGATTATGGCCTACACGCAAATGAATCTACGCACAGTGAAATGGGCCCCGTCACCCCGTGTGACAAAACGCAATACACGCTCGCCCACGTCGGCGTGTGTGTAACTGTGCAACGTATACAGGTGGACTACAAAGTGATATCGGCGACGTGCAACATGTTTCGTGCGTTGACCGACATGTACGACTCGTTCTACAGCGTACAGAGCATGATCGATTACTTCGCACGCGACAACTACAACATGTCGGCCTACTCAAGGCCCGGTGCTTGGAACGACCCGGACCAGGTCACCTGACAATCTATATGATTCCTCTGTTTTTTTCTGTCTTTCTTCTGTATTTTCTGACTTGTTGCACTACGAAACTACAATTATAATCCTCTTGAAGCCTGTTTTAGCTCAGCTGCCAAAGCCTCCTGTGTGTCTGTGTGTGTGTGTGTGTTAACCAGGGTGACTGGCACTGGCACAAATCATAAACACTCCACGTATAGCTTTGTAATCCTGCACGGGATCCGGGCATTTCTCGCGGACGGTTCCCCCTGCCAGTTTGGGTCCTATACCATCTGTGTGTCACAGCCCGTGACCTGATTGTTATAGTTACATATTCATTAATATCGTTACGCCTAGCATACTTTTGCACTATATACACGTTGTGTCTCAAAAAGAGCTCAAATATATTTGTATGTAGCCAGAATTTTCGGTGCGGGAGTGCACTCTACTGTTACCTATAAATGGTGATGACCTTTATAGTCATCGACCTCTTCTATATGTTATACTGAAACCCCCTCAATTAACCACCCCGCACCCTCCACCACAAAAATAAGTTCTCACCCTCGGGCGAGGCACTTTACAAACTACCCCCCCCCCCAAATTAAGACCGAAAAATTTTCGAATTTCGCCCTCTTCTTCAATATGTTACACTGAAACCCCCTAAGTTAACCACCCGGTACCCTCCCCCTCAAAAAAATAAGTTCTCACCTCGGGCGGTGCACCTTACAAACAAACTACCCCTCCCCTTAAATTAAGCACCCATAATTTTCAAGTTTTCGCCACTCCCTACACCCCATGGCTACGCTTGTGTATGTGATAGAGACGAAGTATAATCATTTTGATACTTATCCGAGATATCATTAGCTGTCTTTCAGTCTTTCAGCTATTGGCTGCACATGAAAATTTCCACATCACTTTATATTTTACTCAGTTAATTTTGCAATTATTTCACTGTAACAGAAATGCGTTTAGTACATAGGTTACTTTAGTGGTTGTTAACGTGACATTTAACGAAGAAGGGAAGATTTTGGTTAAAAATTATATCAGCATCAAGCACTTGCTGTACAAACCGGCTCCGATTCGTGTTTTACGGGACTGATCGCTCTTTATGAATCGAGCTCTTAGTAGTACTGTATAGTAGTAGTATTTTTCAGAACCACCCATTTACTGTACAAACGGCTGTTTTCAGAGCTACTGATTAGCTAAATTCTGACCATTCTAAGTCCCAAAAGTTATCAAAATCGGTGGACGAATTAAAATCAGAGTCAAATATAAAGTGAGTCATTTTTGTCGCAGAGTTTTCGTGCAGCACATTCAAATTCTTGACACATGAAAAACCAAGGTCACACGTGTAAATTTTGTACGTGCACAAAGCTGGTGATTGGAAACTTCGGACTGAGCGACGATCAAGAAAGGGTTCACATGGCGATGTGGGCGATGTGGGCGTCGCCGCTTATCATCTCCAATGACCTGCGCAGCGTCAAGCGGTCGTCGAAACGTCTCCTGCTCAACAAAAACGTGATCCGCATCAACCAGGACGATCTCGGTAAACAGGCGCGCCTCGTCATCGAGGTAGGATCGGCGGAATAAAAACACATTATCGTTTAAAATGTTGGTAATTTAGTAGCGGGCATATTCGACGAGGAGAGGCGTTTGTTGAAGGCAAAGTTGTTTGACTGCGACTACGACTCATAGTGGTGTTTTGTTGTAGCCTAGGCATGGTAGGTAAATGTCTTTTGCTACTTTTATTTACTTATATAACTGATCAAATGGTGTCATGGTTTCGCAGGGACGTACCGGTATATACACTGTCCCAAAACACGCACTAGCTTAAACTTGCTGCAACTTAGCCAAAACTTAACCGATCTTCAAAATTCTTTTAGTATTAGAAAGAGCATGACATTAGAATTGTTTCCTGACAAAATTGTTTCAGAATTAATTATATGACCATGACTTTTTACGTATTTAATTTGGCAATCGCTTGTTAAGTCATTCAAGACGTCATACATTACTGCATTGTTTGTAAACGTGGTTTTCAGTGACTGTGTCGTGCTGCCGCCGTGGCCTTTTCGGGTCTTTCAGTAGGTCTGGCTCCTTGCCCAATAGCAACGTCATTATCTCTTACTACAGGAATTTCGGCAGCGTTTGTTGAATTGCCCGGTCTTTCGGCACTACCGAAAACCAGATTTCCCATAGCTGGGTCCGTGTGTCCTGTCGGTCAATGGATTCGGGATGAATGGAATCTGAAGATGCTTCGGTCTCTTTGGTCTTTTCGGTCTCCGAAAAGAGAAGGCTATCCAGTGTAGAAGAGGTCTTTTCGGTCTTTATAACCCTGTCGGTGGGGTGGGTACCCGAAAACCTCTAGTGGGCCTTATGACCTTACGCGCAGTTTACCTGGACGCGCGCTACATCAGTAGCCCAGCCACTGGCCGTTTAGTTTTTTTTAAAATTAAACTTCGGCTTAGTCACCTTAGAGGCCAGCGCTTACTGAACTATTCGGTCAGACCGAATAGCCTTTACACAGTGTAGTTTAATATAGGATTTGTGATTGGTTAGAACGTTGGAACTCAAGTTGACATTGTTACACAATATGCATCCCGTAGTGTTGTGTTTGCATGAACATTTTCGTTCTCCGATAACGGGGATCCTAGGTTTCACCATACATGTAAAAACGTGCAGAAATATTTATTTAAAAACGTTTTCCACATCTGTTGGTCCTACAGGACCCTGTTTAATGCCTTCGCCTGTAGTGCAGTTGTACGGTAGTCAGTTCAGTTCAGTTCAGTTCAGTTCAGTTTAGTGATTTTTTAGAGTGGCCTAATTGATAAATATCACCATAAGGACAACTATAGTGTCAAATGTACAGTTAGATGATAATATCAGGATATGACTGCTGGAAGAGGAAGGGTTTAAGTCGGCGCCGGAGACTTGAAAATGTCGGCGCTGAGAAACAACGTCTTCGGGCAGCCCATTCCAGATCTGAGATCCAGAAACGTTGAAGGTCCGACTACCGACTGTATACAGTCGGAACATCGGCACCACCAGGCGACTGGAGCTGGCACAGCGGAGTGCCCGCCGACCGTGCAGATCTGCTACTCGGTCGAGTGGTCCAAGGTACCGTGGCACTGTGTCGTGCAGAACCTTGTACGTCAGTACGGCGATGTTGTATTGGATGCGCTCTGGCACTCGTAGCCAATGTAGTAGACTAACTAGAGCATCAGTGATGTGCAGCTGAAAATAGCTGAATTAATAATCGTGTAATTTTCAACGCATTCACGCTTGTTGCCGATCATATTTGCGTTGTTCAGCGGCGACATATCACGGTCTGGCTGAAGCCGATCCTGCCGGCCGGTAGCATGGCGGTCGCCGTTCTGAACCGGTCGCCGTACGGACCGCAGCGGTTCAACTTCAGCCTCGCCGAGGTGGCGCGCAACTCGTCGGTCAGCCGCTACCGCGTCACGGAGGTCTTCGACGGACGATTCATCGGTATTTTCAAGCCGACCCACAACATCGCCGTCGATGTTAACCCGACCGGTGTCTTCCTCCTCACTGCCGTACCCTCCGTTACCGTCTGCGACGAGCTGTAGCAAGGCTGTAACCAACAATTTATTTGGGGGTGAGGTGGGGATGTGGGGTGTGGAGGTGTTTTCTTCCGTCTCTTCCGTCCTTTCCCTTCCTTTCCTTTCCCCCTTCCTTCCTTCCATTTTTACCTCTCTTAGCCCGTCTGGAAGTCCTCGAAGGTAAGGACTTTGGGGAAGCGCTGTTAGTTCCCCTAGTGGGAAACGGAAGAACGATATTTTGCAGCAACCAGACACGTTCCCTGGGCTCTAAATAAACCAACAATGCGTTGCGGCTGAGCTGCGGTCGCAAATGCATTTTCTGTTTATTTAGAGCGCAGGGAACGTGTCTGACGCTGCAAAATGTCGTCTAATTACTGTTAAACGAAGTCTAAAAATTGAAGCAAATATCGCTGTTTTGGTATGTGCTGTATGCTACTGTGTATAGTCGCTTATTAAATTCTACGTGATTTTTTTACATTTTATTTTGAGGTGTTCTAACACTCACAACACCCCGCTGGTTACGGCCTTGGGCTTACGAAAAATGGTGTCCTAAGAAATCCTGATTTTTTTTAAATATGTAAAATATAATAAGATAGCTCTTTAAGTTATTATACTGTCACTTTTTCGATTTATAGTAGAAATATACATATTGTGAACGTGAACCAGTGGCTTCTATCCCCAAGGAGCCTGGACTCAATCCCCTTCCCTTCCCTCCCTTAGAAGTAGGCTTCCTAAAAGCCAGCTTGGGGTCTGAGGAGCGCTGTAAGCTCCCCCAGCGGGGTCTGCGGCGGAGCCACAGCCAACAAACGATTTGGTGCATTTTAGCCTTAAATTCTGACATCTGGTGACAACAATTTTAATAACTTTCTTGAGAATCAATTGACGCAATTTTTTGAATGTATATGCAAAGACTAAACACTGAACGTCAGAGGCGTCAATCGAATGCCCGGCCTGAATACGGATAGAAGTCCCTGGCGTAAACTACTCATTGCAATGAGAATTTCTTTAATACGTTATAGACGTTTTGCTGGGAAAAACTTAAAGGGCCATTCTGGTATTTTTAAAGATTTTGAACTCTGAATTAAATACACGTGTGCATTCACGAGCTTTTGTTTTTATTTACATCGCAGCATTTGGCAGACAAAATTGAATGCTTAAGAATTCCTGAAATTCTGAATTTTTTAAATATGTAAAATGTGATAAGATAGCTGTTTGTCTTATTATACTCATGTATTATGTATGTCACTTTTTGGATTTATATTAGAAATATACAAATTTTGAACGTGAACTGCTCATTGCAATGAGAGTTTCTCTAATAAGTTATAGACGTTGCAGACCACCCAGTGGCATCTACGTGCCAGCTACATGAATGAAGATCACCAGACAACAGGAGTTTTTGCTTTTGTAGTTCAGAATAACGAATTTTCCAGGAATTGATGGTTTTAAGTACAGAAAATCCAGAAGGAAAACGAGAAATCAAAGGAACGAATTGTAAATTTCGTTTCCTAGAACAAATGTTTTCGGAAAGAAAATGTTTATAAACTGGGAAGAATTTGTTTGCTTTTTATGTGTACAAGCTGTGGACTGCAGCCTGCGCTAAGTCTGCTGCTTACTGCTGCGTAGGGTTGCCAACTTTCCAAGTCAGAAATTCCGGACACTGCAGTCCCTTCTCAATCGTCCTCCCTTTCCGTTGTTTTTCTTTTTCTTCCCTTTTCCTCCTGTCCCCCATAGAGGCTCCGAGACAAAGCCCCGGCCGCAACGCTAATTTTGTGATATTTGAGCCTAAGAAACGTGTCTTGTGACTACTACTAGTGTTGTTTTACGTTGACCAAAATGTTGTAAGTTCGTTGTGTGAAAATAACACGTGCACATGTAATAGACTACCGGTACTCCGTGTACGATCTCTATAATAATAATAATAGTGGACCCGAATATTAGAAAAAATATTGTAAAATACCCAAAGTCTGGACATCAATGCTGCACCAGTAGAAACATTAAGGCAATGAGAAAAATTTCCAGACTTCAATGACAGCACTAAGAAATTCCGGATGATCCGGAAAAATTCTAGACGGTTGGCAACCCTATCTGCTGCAGCTCAGCCGCAGCATGCATATTTAGTGGTCAAACAGACGGACACCGTCCCGTAACATCTTTTAAAAGGCATTTGCAACAGTTTCGAGCTCTCCATGTAACAATATAAACTAGTTTTCGTATTTTTCTGTTGCACTGTATACTGTATGCTGATTTGTAGTATTTTCTGT
>Ga0049105_1000433_pt1 | contig 14257 bp, 14 predicted proteins | sample WorMetvaBAHAMAS1_FD_61260 | JGI IMG/M metagenome (GOLD analysis project Ga0049105, IMG submission 61260) | Worm MetaG Olavius vacuus BAHAMAS.1 | ecosystem: Host-associated > Annelida > Digestive system > Unclassified | place: Germany: Marburg | collected 2013-04-09
GGGTCCCAGTGTGACAAACCCAATCTGCTGGACCTGTAAGAACTGCTCATATGAGTGTGCTGCTGACTGTGAACATTGTGTCACACAACCCAGCATGGAGCAGTTCTGATAATATTCCCTCTTAACCGACTTAATATTGACAACATAGCATAAATGCAAACTGCACAGAAAAACAAATGACAGATGATATTACATACCAGTGTTATTGGGCAGACTGTCGGTGTCACTGTCACTCTGAGCATCACCAACGTCAGCACCACTGACACCTTCATGTTTACGTCGGTGTCGCATCATACTGTGTTTCAGTGTGAAACGAGCATGGCACACGCTGCACTCAAAAGGTCGCTCTCCTGCAAATTTCACACAAACATCATTATCGTCATCACCACCTGGCGGTCTGGCGTAGCGATAGCGCATTGGTCTTGATCAACGAAGTTAACCTACATCTGGCCCGGTTAGTACTGAGATGGATGATCGTGTCCGGGTTCAATTCCCGGTGCCGGACACTTATTTTGGTATGTAGCCACTCACCCAGGCCAACTCAGCCTTCCATCCCTCTGGGGTCAGCAAATGAGGACCAGCTACAGCTGGGAAGGAAAATGCAAGTACGGTTCATTCCGCTAGCGGATGAACGCGGCGTGTGCAGGTAAAACTGTGAAATCCCTTTAGAACGTGTGCCATACCCAAGCGAGGTGTGTTCATGACGAGGCGCTATACAAATCCACATTTACCTTTACCTTACCTCGACCACCACCATCACCGTTGCAACCACCACCACCACCACCGTTATTCTCTTTCTCCTTCTCCTCTTCATCATCATCACTATCACCATCATCAGTATCATTTTTTTTGTTCATTTACTTGTCTTGGACAATATTTGTTAGTTTTATTCACCGTGATAACTCTTGCACTACAGTTGTCAAACACATGAGTGGTAAAAGTACAACTGCTGACTGCTTGGAACAAACCAGTTTGGCTATGATGCCATTGTGCTACACATGCTCTTAGTTAACCAACTAAACCAGCCTATTTTTCTATACCAGGCCGGGTATCCTACAGTACTTTGCAGAGAACTGAAATCAGTGCAATTTTGGCTTATTTTTGCCCAAATTTGGTTGTCATGGCAACTCCCTTGGCTCCGCTGAAATTTTAGATAGCATATTTGAATTCGCCGACCCCGAAAACCTTACAATACACACAAAAATTGTGTCAGTTATCTTGTGCAGAAATGAAGTTATGTCTATTTAATACTGTTGGCTGGGTAACAAGTTCAACAGGAGCATCAGGAATCTAAAACACCCCAATGTGCCACACTCATAACCATTTATTACCATGGTATTCATTATCACCACAAGGCAAAGGATATAAGTTACATGGTTACAATTAGTTTCTGTTATAATTTTTTTCAAGCTGGCCTGAATATAATTAACAAGCGAGTAAGTGAGTAATTTCTTAACAGCACATCATGTTTGTGAAACTGTCTTTAATCAGTGAATAACAATTGGAAGATTGTTGGAAGATGACGAAAGGCAATCTGGCGCAAAAGAAGTGTCGTAAGAAGATGGCTAGGTATATGATAATTCACAAGAAAGACAAAAACAGAGACTTCGAACCAAGGTTACACGTATTTAGCTACAATGTAATGTATTACCAACAAATAAAATGCTTCCTATCCATCCAATGAATGACATGATAAAAAAGCTGAAGTGACAAAAACTAAAACAAAGAGAACACAACAATACAACCACCGCAATGCACAACAGACTGTCATGGCTCATTAAACGAATATGAATGAATAAATTGAATGAATGTTACCTGTATGTGAGCGCATGTGTCTGCGTAAATCCTGCAGTGACCAGAATCGCTTGGGACACAGTGTGCAGAAGACCTTGCGCTGGGCATAATCTGTCTCGAGACGGATGTCAAGTTCTACACCATTGTGAACCCTTCGCACTGTGGTCGGGGCGACTGCCGAACCACTGTTACCAAGTGCCTCCTCGACCACTCTGTCGACAAAATCAGCGAAGTCCCGCAGATCGTCACCAACGCGGTTCTTGTCACGCAGCAGGACCCAGTCAGAGGCGTGAGCAGTGGACTTGTGCTGAAGGCTGGCAAGTCGGGAGTCAAACGAAGCATCACAGAGGTAGCACTTGAACGGCAAGTCAACGCCGTGTTCTTTGAGATGGCGCAGTAGTGTCTTGCGGCAGTCGAAGACTCGCGAACACTGCCAGCACTCGGTGATGCGGTCCACATTGTAGTTGTCCCTTTCTGGGTTCACCTGTGACAATAATGACTCGGAACTACGAGCCTCTGTTGGCTGCAGCATGGCTGACTCCACCACTGTTGGCACTGCTGATGCATTCAGCCCAGAACTCGACTTCACCGCGGCTCTCACTGCAGCCTCCACTGCTACTTCTGCTATTGTCTTTTCCAGACTCTCATCATCAATGCTGTCATCTTCATTGTCATCATCTGATTCTTCCTGCTAGACACAATCAAAACAACAATTAACGAAGGTGAGGTAAGGTAAGGTAAACTTGGATTTGTATAGCGCCTTGTCGTCAACACACCTCTAAGGCACTCAGGTATGGCACGCATTCTCAAGGGACAATGAACAACAGAAACATAAGCCCATTACAGTAATACTGCATGTAAACATTAGTTCTTGCAAGCAAAAGTGTCAGTTCTCATAATTAAGTGATTCAGAAATATTAACTGTTATTTGTACACACACACAGGAAACCAAATGCCTTATCTCGTACATTTCAGTAGATGCACGAGACAACCGGAAAACCGTGGCTGTTATTGGCTTATACTGCAGCTTAAGTTTAGCAATATGACAATTTCCTCGAACATATACAAATTACAATTTAGAAAAGGTTGCAATTAATACGGTATTGCAACCTGAGGCTGCCCTTCTCTGACCTTGTTTTCAAACCAAACTATACCGCATTAGAGCAAGACAGAGTGAAATCATCAGCGCTTAACAAGTTTGTTTTAGACTTCAGATAAATTGCTGCAATTTGAAATGATGTCAACATAAAGGTTGAAACAAGTGTGAAAATTTTGGACTTTTCAATTACCACTGTACAATTTAAGGACAGATTGGTTGTGTCTGAGTGAATTTTGTGAGTTCAGCCTAATATACTATTGGCAAGAGGATGATCAACAAGCTTGGACATTACGAGCGGATAAGTAAAAAAGCACAGCAGCATAATATAAGGCCTTTCTTTGGGTGGCCTAATTATTACACAGTTGATTATCTGACTATGGCAACACATGACATTTAACCCTTTAACGTTATTACTCTGCTCAACAGCTGGATTTGTTTGCATGGTATGTTAGACTAAGCCGGCTCCTAGTCGGTTTCTGAAGGCACTTAAAATCTTTGCATATCGTATCGTATCATATAGCTAGAAGCAGCAGCTACCTCTGGGTCTTGAGTGTCGTCAGAGTCGCCATTGTCATCTTGACGGCCTGGTTGAGCACTGCTGTTTCTGTCAGCTGATGTTGATGACAGGCGAGACAAAGCTGTGTTCAGTTCATCGTGTGACATGCCGGGAATGCGCGACAGCAGTCCGTCAGGCAGATCACGGTCACAATGCTTCATCTTGTAGTGCCTCACCAACTTGCCTGTTAGTTAAAAAGTCACTCACACTGTATCATACTGTTCACAACCACTTCATAATGGACAAGTGGCACTACTGGCATCAGAGAGCAAGCCAGAACACTTATAAATCATGGGTGAACACTGAACAACACTCCTTGGACGTTTCCCTTGGATATCTCATCCAGGGGCATCTACAAAGGGGAAAGTGGAGGCACACTCTCTCTGTTTTATACCAAGGGGTGGGGGAACATTATAACAACCAAGGGGAGGACATTTCTAAATTCATGTTTTAATATCATTATTACAATTGCATGTGTAAGGATCATCTGCTTGCGCCAGTCAGTTAACAAAATTCCACCAGCATCATTAGCAGCTGAAGCTACTCCAAATGTGACAATTTAGTACTAAAATGCATCTAATGTTTTTGGTGGCAGGGACCTGCTGCAGGAGCTTCAGCACTCCCCAGATCCCTAGCTGCACCAATCAGGAGAGAAGACGGGAAAAGGGAAATAAATAGGAGAGGAATCAGGAGGAAAACAGAAGGAAAAAGGGGAGGAGAAATAATGAAAGGGGAAGAAAAACATAAAGGGTGGATTTGCCTCTGATAACTAAGGGGGGGAATAGACACCCTTCATCTCCTCCCCCAGATATTAGTACTTAAAACTCAATCTTGCATTTGATGAAATTTAGGGTTAGTGCTAAACTTAGCAAGTTTTTTATGCTGACATAGTAGTAGCTGTGGGGGATGTCCGGGGCAACATGCGGAGGTATGACCAGATCCCCAATTCACAGAAATGCTGCAACTAATGAACACTTACATCTAACATTCCTTACTGCCATTTTACTGATTAATTATTCAGTTTACTACAAATTCCTTAATTTCAAAATCACATTGCACAATATCAGCTACAGCACGAGCCATGGAAGCATAACACAAGCTAGTTGTACCAGAAGACGAGAATGAGCTAAAAATGCAGAGATGACACTTGTACGGTCGATCCATCATCTGACGCGTGGCAGGATCATGCATGTCCAGGCCGTGCTTACGTATCATGTGACGCTCGCGGTTGGACTTAGTCGAGAATGTCACAGGGCACTGCGGACATCTGAATGGCTTCTGACCTACAGCGCAAACAAACAACCTAAATACTTACACAAAAAAACTTCTATTCACAGACACACTAAACACAATTGTCACAAATGGTGCAAGGCTTTCACAACAAACACAAATCATGCAAATATATAATTCATTTTTGAAAATGCCAACATACGACAACATTATTTCATAGCACTGGTAAACACTCGAGACAGTCATTACTTGTTGGACACCAAACTGCTGTTTTAGCCAACTCGGAAGGCACCTCATGTGAAAATTGGGATGTAAATAAAAAAACGGAACCGTAAAACTACAGAAATACCTGCAGATCCATAATCTGTATTCACCTCGGTTGCCTGACCATTATGAGAAAATTCATTCTAAAAATGGCTGATCTTGCAACTTTGACATCACGTGATCCGGTAGGGCCTCAAATTTTTTTCACAGCACTCAACTAACAGACATCTACCGATAAGTATAAGTGGTAGTGTAGTGCCCAGCATACAACGCAACCGGAGTGGCTAGGCATTACAACGTTCAAGATGAAACACCAAATTTTATCAAAAGTGGACACAAAATTGTTTCTGTTCCCCTTGTTTGGAACTCTTTTCAATCCTGGCTTCCACTTAATCAATACATTTGGTTCATTCAAATCTAAGCTAAAGACCACATATGTTCCTTGTTGCATGTGATGGCAATAACTAGCATGGTCTAAAGCCATCCAGCACTTCTGATTCGTTCTCGACCTGAGCGCTGTAAAAATATCACATATGTATATGAATGTATGGACAGATATTTGGAGCTGTTTTATTAGGTGATAACAGGAAAGAATTGATGACCCCAAAACAAGACATACTTGTATACAATGTACAACACTTATGTGATCTGCACAGTAGCAATGACAACAATAACAATCATACCGGTGTGAGTAAGAATGTGCCTCTTCAGAGAGCTGATCCAGGGGAAGGCTCGGGGGCAGTAAGGGCACCGAAGCTTGTGTGGCGAGTCAGCATAAGAGTTTCGTTTGCGCTTCATCACAGATAACTCAGTAGCCGAGTCATTCTCAGCTGCTGTATCTCGCTGCTTTGATGATAAACCTTCAGAACTTGAGCTCAACTCAACCTGTTTAAAACAACCACGAGATACTGACTGCAGTGCCTACGTTCAACAGCATTAAACAGACTTCCAACTTCAACCCTTTGCTGATGGCAGAATTGATCTCTGATCTATTAAAACATGAGTTATACCGGGTTAAAAATTAACATATAGCTAGAAATAATAAATGCAACTTTCAATCACAACCAAACAAACTCGATTAAAAATATCTGATCGAGCAGAGACAAATGATAGCCACCAGAGTCTTTAATGGTGTCAAAACATATGATACACATCACAAAAATATATGAAATGTCAATCTAGCTTACTAATACTGAAACATCAGTGAATTCTATAAACAAACCTTGTTTCGTTGAATGATGTCTCTAGCGATAGCGTTGGCTACTGACTCTGCAGCTTCAATTGAGGCAGTATCATCAGGCTTGGCCGGCTTCTCATTCACTGAACTGACGGCACCGACTGTCTGTGGTGGTGTCAGAGAAGGTGCCAGCAATGTGCAGAAGTTTGCTGCATTGGCAACGTCAAGCATGTGGGCAACGGATGTCAACTCCACGTCAGCACTTGTTGCTGCAACTTGGCTCAGTCGACTGGTAGAAGAGGACACCGGTATGCCACCCTCTTTACCAGTGAACCTGTTAGCTTGAGTCTCTCGGTTTGGCTCGACAAGTGCATTGGAATTTAAATCAACACTGTCGGTGTATTTGCTGTCATTAAATTGCAGTTTATTGGAACAATGATCTTCAGCTGAACTACTGTCATTACTCAAGTCTGCAAACTGTTCACACGCACATCACATTCAATAGATAACGTACGACAACATTTTCCGTCAATTCAAGCGTTTTCAGTGAGAAAAAACTACAGTGTTGTTCCACTCTTCTACTCTTTCACGGCCAAATGCTTGTTGAATGGCTGTGCACAATGCACATGTATGCCACCATGCCATGTAACAGTTATATGCAAAGTAAATAGCATGTAGCACATAACAGAGAACAGGCAGCTGGTAGACAGACAGTTGGTAACTGGTCTGCTAGTTGCCGCATCTGATACATCAAGGAGCCTGGAGGAGACCGAGACTAGCAAGCATCCACCCACTGAGGCACCTACTGTTATACCACTATTTAGTTGGCACATTAGACTAACTTTAGAGTTGATTATAAACAGTATTTCGAAGGAATAATTTCATATCACTGGAAGATGGAAACTACAAAAATAACTACAGCAACAGTAAGTTACATGTTGTAACACACCGATGATGTCACAGGACTATCGGCTGTTTACATGTGCTATTCCAATGCATGTGAAAATTCATACACACTTGTCCCTCAAAATACCCACATACAGATATAGCAACAGCACAAGTTTGTACAGAGTCACACGTAACATTCAGAAAGTCATGTAAACAACACTTGTCGAGCATTCCAACTATAACTATCTAAATATATCATATGACATTTTCACTCACAACAGACTGAAACAAGAGGGAAATCAGCATACCTGGGGATGAACAGTTGTACAATGTCTGTCCAGGCTGGCTTTGTCACTAAATCCAGCCAGACAGAGATGACAACGATGTTGCTTGTTAGTGCAGTGCAACCGCAAATGAGCCTCCAGCTGCAAACCAATGACAACGTATTTCATACATAACTAAATACACGCAAAACACAACAGTAGCAATGTGAAACAGGCGAGCCTCGACGCCATGTCGAAAATGTATTAGCATTCACATATTTGTACACAGCTGACAGCGCCCTCTAAGGAGTACAAATACAACTTACAATAGTACAACTGGCAAACGATTATTAAAATGACCTTGACTGCTGACCTCTGACCATGAAAACCTTTTCAGCAATGCCCACTCACATGATGAATAATTGTGCCAAGTTTGATTCAAATCCATCCACTAAGTACAGAGATCACACAAAATAACAAAATAGGTGTTAAGGAACAGATGGTCATACAACGACCGGATGGGCAATGGCCAGACGGGCAACAAGTGGACAGCCAGCCAACCAGAAACGACAATGATTCTGCCGCCTGCTATAGGCAGAGGCATAAAAAGTTATCAACAGTTCGTGAAAATACAGTACACCAGTGCACAGAGTAACGAACACAGAGTGATATGTAACTGTCAGTGAAAATGACGAACATTGCAAAACACTGAATAGACAGCAACAGAAAGATTGCTGCATATCTATGAAAGCAGATGCTATACAGATCTGATACAAATGGCGGTGTGCAATGACGAAAACCAAGTGAGCAAAGTGAACGTGGCAGTCGGTGTCAAATAAAGGTGACAAAATCAGATATTTCGTCGCCAGACTTACACAATCAAGCAACTGAATTACAATACAATACAATTAACAGTCAGAAGTAACGAAAAAATTAAAAACAAAAAGCAAACATAAATTCCGGCGCTGTACCTGAGAGCTACGTTTAAACACAGCACGACAGTGAGTGCACTGCAACTGATTCGGTGCCGTCGCGCTCCGCTTGTACTGCATCATACCCGCACTAGACGGAGCGGTGTTGGTAGCCGATCCCTCACTGGACGGCGATGTGCGTCTCGATGCAACAACGAGTGAAATCGGCGAAGACGAATCAAAATCCGCAGTTTCTGATTTGCAGCTAAAATGGGATGCTCCAACACTAAGATCCAGCGGCTCATCAGCATCAGCAGCTGACAGAGGCAGCATATAGTATGGAGTGCTGGGGTGAGAATTCATCGTTTTGAGACTGAAGTCAAGTGGCTGTTCATCACAGCTAATCTCTGTCTGCTCCTGCTTCATCTTGTGACTTCCATTTGCCAATGACATTACATCCAATTTCGGAACCTTATTTGGATGATGCCCACTGGTCTCCAATCCACGCTTTCTGAGTCCACATGTTCGACTCAGACAGGCAGCAGCAGCTTTGAGCTGGGCTGCCAGTAAGGTCTCGTTGACGGCCATGCGTGACTCGGGACTAACTCCGGCAACTGCTGTGTGCTGCTTCTGGATGTGACGCAGACAGTTGGCTTTTGTCGAGAAGCCAACCGCACAGTCACGACATGTAAATGGTTTGTGACAGCAGCTTGACTGCGAGCGAAGATGATGTTTCAACGAACGATAGTACTTGAAGTCTTCTCCGCAATACTTGCACACTGTGTCTAAACCACCAGTTTCAGCATTAGCATTCGCTGCAGCCACATCCTTTGATGGTCGAATTAAACCAATTGCACCTTCCATGTCTTCTTTTGTCTCTCGTCTATGTTTCTTGCTGCAATATGAAAATTCAATACATCCAATTATTCACATTGATGTTTGCACAGATCTTTGCATGCAGGATTACAAGTCTCTACGTGTAGCACTTATGATTATGCCACCCTGGTTAACACACAGACCCACAGACAGACACCTTTTGACCCGTTATACTATTAGCCCAGCCAGATGAGATAAAATTTGTACACTATTTCGCTCAGCAGTTGCAATTAATATTAAATTACAACTCGTAACTTAACGGAATTCACAGATCTGCTGCGATGCCAAAGTCCATTCAGCATGCAGTACACACACACACAATCAATTCATGCTTCCTTCTGTCATCTGTATTTCATAACGTTTGTACACTGTTTACTGAGCCACAGCAACTTGGCATGATTCTGCACATCATTCAACAGACTGGCATACCGAACATGACGTTCACAGTTGGCTTTCGTCGTGAAGGCAAATTCACAGATGAGACATTGGAAGGGTCGTTCTCCATTGTGTGTTCGTAAGTGTCGATTGAGGGTGCTGCGGTCGGCACTGGTGTATGAACACTGATCACACCTGTATGGAGAAGAACTGACATGCAACGGCATTGCACCTACATCCACACCGCATTCACTGTCACCACTTCATGCACAACTCTCGCAAACTCACACAAACAATGACGCTGTAACATTTGACTGCATCAGCCACAAACAGGGTTTCTACTACTTTTCAGAATTCATTTTCCCTGACTTGTCCAGACAAAATGAATAATTTTCCCTGACTAATTTCTTTATTTGTGAGACCAGTAAAACAATATTAAGTACACAAATGTAATACTAGATTTTGTTCCATTGTAAAGTATTGCAATATAAACTAACCTGCAGTGTTTGGGGTGGAACCCCGGTGGGGGTCTAAGGGCGAAGCCCCCAGAAGCCGGCAAAAATTGTGAAAATAATGCATAAATAACTGGTCTAGTGAGTGGTATTTTAAAATTCCCTGACTTTTCCCTGACCCTCTCTGTTTTCCCTGACTTTCCCTGACTCACTCAATATTCCCTGACTTTCCCTGACCATAGAAACCCTGCACACAAGTAAAAATCATACAGCACAGAGGTTAAAAATACGACACACCACTGTGTACATAAACAGACAACGATAAAACATATGTCATACATACATACAGCAGTCATAGAAACATATAACCCTGAACGTTTAGTAAAGATAAACAAGAGATCAGCTGTTGCAAAGAGACCATGCAACAGTTGCATGGGTTAGTATTGGCCAAATATAACTGGAAGATGATATTCTACAGACATTACAGGTCTATATCCAACCACTGTGACGTAATCGGCCTCCAAAGCTATCAAATTCGGCGAAATAACGCAAAATAAGGGCTATTACACCGTTCAAGGTCATTCAAGGTCACCGATGTCAGTACCAACTGAAAGCCCATATGCGACTTCCTATTAGTGATTAATATGAACTGACATCCTGTCTTACACTGTTTCTAAGTTATCGCAAATTATTTTTCAAATGTTGGATGCAAAAGGTCACGTTGCATTTTTTAGCGACCCTTTGGGGGAGTCAGGGGCAATGTACACTGTTCATTTTATGATTTTAGGCTCATTGGAAAGCTTGTAGTTGACTTCCTATTTGTGTTAAACTTTTTTCGCTACATGTTACGGGTGAGGCACTACAAGTGAAGATTGATTGGAAATCAGCGTTTTTGGACGGGGTTGGTCAGTTTAAGCCAAATTTTCATGTAGTAGGTAACATCCAGCGCAAACCATTTTTGCACGGATAAATAGGCCAGTTACCCTACCACTTTCTTGCTGACAGTACTCACACAAACAAACTTTGTAGCAGACTTGCTTCAAGTAAAGTGCATTTTTGCATTTCTGAGGCTCCCTTTCGGGAGCTTAGGGGCAATTTATGCTGTTCATTTCAGGCTCATCGGAAAGCTCATCATGGAGTTCCTATTATTGATAACTGAACTTTCTCGCTAGGTGTTACGGCTGAGGCACTACAAAAGAATACGGATGGAAAATCGGGTCAGTTTGGCTTAAAATTTCAGGTAGACGGGGTCGCCCCACCAACCATTCTTCTTGTCAGAAAACTAGGATGAACGATCTTTCACGTGACAGAAAAATGTGGGCGCAAGTTTCTTTCATTTTGTCGCAATGCACCCGTCTGATGAAGACAGATGGACAGACAGACAGATGGACAGAAAGGCCTTCGCAATACCGTGCGTTGCATCACATGCATTTGCACGGTGATGACAACACGAAACACCGTATATGGAAGGACACCTCTGTTACAACATATATACTGTACAGTTGTAGTCACTCATAAACTTATTTAGTTACTTTCTTTCTTCGTTACCAAAATTCAATAATACATACTTGTTCTGTTGGATTCTTCACCGTCAGAACCATCAACTCCCTTTGCACCACCATCACCACTCACAGTTTCAGCTGGTGTTAACATATTTGCATCACGTGAACAATTCTTGACTATGCTTGAGGCCATTCCATGTGACTGTCTCTCCAGTGATGCAGTAGGCACAAATGGAGAGAGAAACGGAAAAGTGCCAGCCATGCCAGTGATAGACTGTATGGAACTTGCACCAGCATTCAGAAGAGTCATAGTATCTGCAGTGGAGCTGAATCGGAATGGCGGCGGAGCAATTGCCTGGGAAGACACCAGAGATAAATTATGGGGAAGAACGCTGGGCACTCGCACAATGCTGGAAAACATGGGAGTAACAGGTGCTGTGAGTGCCATTAATGGACCAACAACCAACGGAGTAGGCAGAGTCAGTGCTCCACTGGCAGCAGCCGGCAAGTCCGCAGTCCTTAGCAAGTTCTGATTTGAGTCAACATCAGTAACCTTGTTGACAGGTTTCGGGGGAACAACATCCTCCAAGGCATCATCAACGACTGGCAGAGCCTTCAGGCCGAGCACCAGCAAAAATTCCTCCCTGGTAACTTTGCCCACACGAGGATCACAATCTTCAGAAGATCTCAAGAATTCCAATACAACTTGTGGAGCATCATGGGCCAACATCATATGCTCATCCCGCTGGGCACGCGATACGAAGCATAAGCTACAAGCAGAGCATGACAAGGCATGTACTGCTTCATCATGCAAGTTCTTCACGTGCAGATCAAGTGCCGCTGCACAGGAAAAGCTTCGATCACACGAGCGGCAAGTCACTGATGCCTTTGTCACCCGTCGAAATGGCAGGTGTTCTGCTGAAATCTGAGCAATAAGTGCAAACTTATTGCATGAAAAGTCCAGCTGCAGCAGCATTTCCTGAGAGCAGACAGATAACGATGAAAAGCTCTTGCTAGCAGTAACCAACTTCTTTGGCGCATCACTTGCCACATTCTCATCTTCATCCGATGAAAACTGATCATGAGCTGGGTCCAGTGCCAGGTGGCAGGCATGAATGTGACTGTCGAGTTTCTGTAAGCCCTTGAAGACTGTCTGACACACCGGACAGCGCAGAGTACACTGAGCTGTGGACTGGTTCGGATGTCGCTTTGTAATATGGAACCAAAGACCATAAATGGAGCAGACCACATCACAGCAGACAGGACACTGCAGTCCTGTGTCTCCACATTCCTGTACAAACACAGTCCAGTGAATATGACCTAATAGCGAAAGTCTGCACATTTTAAAATTAGTCAATTACTGTATGATATAAAATTATAAATGTATGAAAAACATCTAATTCATTCAGTAAATTGTAGACGTAAATGTAAATAAAATTCAGAGACTTATTAAGGTAATGAGCAGTAAGGCATCACAATATTGCAGTAATTTGTATTAAACTTCAAAACCGAACATTATGTTAATTTTACTATGAATGCAGAAAATATACCAAACTGCTAATGGAAGAGGCTTAACATTATCATTTTAACACTACAGGTGCCGGGTAACAAAGAGCTTCACTTGCTTAAACAATATATCAAGCATTAACTACCCAGTGCCACATCAACATTAAGCCATGCCAACTGGGCAATACAAATGCTAAACATGGTAGAAAGGTAAAAAGAGCTAAAATGCAATGTAATTACAAGTGCAATTTAAGATGGTGTCTAGAATATGCTCATCAGCTCATCAGCATCATGCTCACATGAAAAAAATGTATCAAACCTACCTGCTGTGACGACGATGCACTCACTAATAAATCATCAGCTGACTGTTCTTCAGAATACGCTTCAGTTTTATTGGCATGGCAAAGATCCATCGCACCATCAAATATCTTCTTCACTGGGGAGTGACCATCGCCAGCCTGCAGCTTCCGTTTCAGCCCCTTTCCATCATCAAAGAGGTTACGCGGCCAGCCAATGGGATCGCCGTTGGCCCTCGGCGTGGGACGTTTCTTTCCACGTGGGCTACGTGAATTGGGTGAAATGACAAGAGAGTGAGGACTGTCTGGGTCGGCAGTACTGGAGCCTGTGAGCTCTTTCTCATGTATGCGCATATGTCGATGCATGTTGCCATTGGTCGTAAATGCCATCTTGCAAATTCGACATTCGAATGGGCGTTCCCCTGAACACAGACCACACAGTGTCTTCACTGAGACCATACATACAGCACGTTATCTAGACTTCCATCCTGTAACACGCTGCAGACACCTGTACTCATCACCATCTTCCATCAATCCCATTCCACATACATGCATGCTGCTATACAAATCAATGTTCAACAACAAATCCACAACGCAACATGAAGAACAGGCAGTCACTGTTAGTTTTGCTAGTGGATTACTGGGTGTGTATTTTTTCTCAGTTTGTTGGTTTGTCTGACCTGCTGTCTGTATGTCTGTCCCTGATATGATTACACAAAAACCAGCAATTAAATTAGACTGATCTAGAAAATATCAAGATCCTGGAATTATTCTTAATTTTTACTGTGTGGCTGCATGTAAATACAATGCACGGTACAGCCAAAAAAGCCGTCTGTCTGTCTGTCTGTCTGTCTGTCTGTCGATCAAACGCGTGGACCCTTACAAAATGAAAGGAAGTTCTGCCCACATTCTCATACCACATGAAAGATCACATATCCTAGTTTTTTTGACAAGAAGAATGGTTGATCAGGGTGTCTACAAATCCAGCCTAACAAATTTCCAGGAGATTTCCAGGAGATTTCCAGGACACATTTAACAAATTTCCAGTAGATTTTTTACATTGATCGA
>Ga0049105_1000434_pt1 | contig 14239 bp, 9 predicted proteins | sample WorMetvaBAHAMAS1_FD_61260 | JGI IMG/M metagenome (GOLD analysis project Ga0049105, IMG submission 61260) | Worm MetaG Olavius vacuus BAHAMAS.1 | ecosystem: Host-associated > Annelida > Digestive system > Unclassified | place: Germany: Marburg | collected 2013-04-09
AGCTGGTACTCATTTACCGACCCCGGAAGGATGGAAGGCTGAGTTGGCCTTGGGTGGCTGGTTGGTTACATACTGAAATAGATGTCCGGCACCGGGAATTGAACCCGACACGGTCACCGATCTCAGTACTAACCGGGTCCGACGTAGATTAACCTCGTTGATCAAAGCCAACGTGCCAACCACTACGCCAGACCACCAGACCAGTGCCTGGAGACAAGTGGGGTTCGAACCTATTTCCAAACCGCCGGGTCTTCGCTACTGGTTAATCTACCACAGGACAACAAAACACTGTCTGCAGATCGAAAAGTTGAAGTCCTCACACCTCTCCAGTGCAGCGACACACATTGTATAGCCCCTCTGTGTTAGAGAAATGGACTTAAGACGGCACAATGTCTGTCGTGTGTTAAGCCTACTTGTTTGCAGAACCGACAACACTACTGCATATCGGATCATCTGGATAACATTATTGCATATCAGACTAGCTGTGTCAAAAGTTCAAAATAATGCCTTGTGTATTGTTAGGTAGATAATTATTGGGATATTTCTATTAGTGATGCAAAATTACCGGTAGGATTCATTGGTGGTAACTTACGTGTATTTTACGAGTACGATACGCGGTCAACATCAGTAAGTTACCGATATCAAAGGCCAGTGTTTGTACTGTGGCCAGCCATAAGGTCTGTCATTCGAACATTCAGTAAGACTTTTGCCATCATGTCAAGGCTACTGAAGACAGCGAAACAATATCATACCGGATAGAGACATTGTGTGTAAAAGGTGAAAGAAAAAATGATTAACTTTATCCTAGAAAGACGTGACTGTAGGCCTCTCAAGATAATTAGCATTAGACCTACGCATTACACCTAACTACATGTTTTTTTGGTTTTAAGCGGTTTTGATCATAAGTGAGTTCACGATATTGTATAACGCTGGAGACTATTTGCATGCATTTATTTTACACACTAAACCATAAAAAACGTAACATTTTATTTTTGACTATAACTTTGGCTAATCTTAGCCGATTTTTATAATTTTTATACCATTTTAATCGTGAAGAAATTCTACATGCGACTGCAATAACATTTATCACATTACCCGATTTATGTGCGCACCTTACCGTGTGGTGCGAACTGAACCAGTCTGTTGTGAACCACGCCATCGACGAGTGGAGGGGTCGTCTGTCGGCCTGTGTTGACGTTGAAGGCGGACATTTTGAACATTACTTATGATTGCTACTCTCGAAATAACAATGTTAAAATGAAAACGCTGTAAATTTGATAATTGGAGGTGACTTTCTGTTCTCTTTTGCTGCAAACGTAAATGAACAAAGAATAATAGCTTTTTTAACTGAAAAGTGTTGTTATTTAAATTTACGAACTTATACGAAGTAAGGTGCTCACACAATTAAGGTGATGTGGTAAATTTTACTACAGTCGCATGTAGAATTTTTTCACGATTTAAATGATATAAAAACTATAAAAATCGGTTAAAATTAGCCAAAGTTATAGTCAAAAATAAAATGTCACGTTTTTTTATGGTTCACTGTGTATATACTTTACGGTAGTTTTTAAGTAAAACATTTAATTTCAACACTTCTCCCGTGTTGTGCTGGTCTGCTAATTTGTTTAGCCTAAAATACTGACTTATTGTACTAGTAAAACAGTTATACAAAATAGGACTACACTGTTCGTTGAGCAGTAGTTCAGCTATCGCAGACAGACCGCGCTGCAGGGTGGGTCAGTTTTGGCCAAAAGTGAAAGATGATATATTGCTGACAATATAGGTTTATCTTCAATCATTGTAACGTAATAGGCCTGCAAAGCTAGCGAATTCGGTGAAATAAAGCAAATGAGGGCTATTACGCCGTTCAAGGTCATTCAAGGTCACCGATGTGGTTACCAATCAAAAGCCCCTATGCGACTTCCTATTAGTGATTAATAGTAACGGACATCCTATCTCGCACCGTTTTGAAGTTATCGCAGATTGTTGTTTAAATTTTGGACATTTTGCCTTTTAGAGCCCCCTTTTTGGGAGCTTAGGATCAACGTATACTATTCGTTTTAGGCTCATTGAAAAGCGCGTAGTGGACTTCCTATTCGTGTTATTTGAACTTTTTTCGCTAGCTGTTACGGCGAAGGCGCTATGAGCTACAATAGATTGAGTATCGGCGTTGTGCAATGGGTGGGTCAGTAGTCGCCAAATTTTCACGTAGAAGGGGGCATCCCCCACCAATCGTTTTCACACGGATAGATAGGCCAGTGAATGTCTTGCAACTTTGTCGCTGACAATTTTCACACAAAGAAACTTTGTAGCCGACTTTCTTAAAACAAAATGCGATTTTACTTGTAACGTATAAGTTACGCACTGTAATGCTTGTAACGCAAATGCGTCTGTCGGTTGTGAAATAAAGATTACTTACTCACAGTTGCGTCTATAAAAATGCCAGCATTATCAAGGCAGTGGTTAGAAATTATGTGCACCACACGCGACACGTTAGAACCAGTGACTCGCGCCACCTATAACTTGCATTTTTTACCCGGTCGCTGCTGTAAAGTTCCCCGTTCTCTTTGTATTTATATTTATTTTCGTCTAGCGGGTTGGATGGATAGGCCTACGTTAGGTCTTGGTCTATTTAGCCCACCCACACCGATATAGCTGCCCTGGCGTGTAGACAACGAGATCATGGAAGCGGAAGCCTCGTGGGGGCACCTGCTTAGGTCGTTAACGTCTTTCAGGCAGTCGGGGATGACTCGTGCTCCGGACGTAAAGCTAGATACTTACACCACAAACCGGTCGTCAGTGACCGAAACAGACCGTATAAACACTACACAACAACTACGGCCACAGAATAGAGATGTGCGAAACCGCGGTATTATGCAATATGGTGATGATAATGATAATGATAATAATTATACACACTTCTATCTCGCCATAAGATCGTAATTTCATAGGCGGCGGCACCATAGATTAGGTCATGTCATTACTACCTACTATTATAAGCCAGATCAAATAGATGATTTTAAAACCTCGATTTAAAAAATATCAGTGAAAGACTCTGGAAGTTCCGAGTACTATTACAGGAAGTGAGTTCCATTCAGCAGGTGCTATTGTGCTAAATGATCCGAATGAGGGAAACCGTCAAACTTGCGACGAAATGGGTACGCTTACCTAAAACCGACGCTTACATAAAACAGATAGTGACAACACTCTCTACTCTTTCTCCAGGTTAACACAGCCATGATATTCTCGGCTGTGTGCATAATTTCGTAATTGTTTGAATATTTTCTGCGCACAGTTAGTCGTTAAACCTTTCATTACAATGTCAATAGGGTTCATCATTGAATCATCTTGTAAACCGTGTTAACCAGGCAGGTGATCAGGACTTTCTTTCTCGCAAATTCGCAATCAAGTCCAAAACCACGAAGGCGACGTGCTAAAATTTATCGAGCGCCGAAACAGCTCCAAACCGAGATTAAGAACCTCACGTCTGATTCTCGGCGCTGCAGCATCATCAAAACCGCAGTGAATGGACATACACACGCTTCTCTGCTGCTAATGTTGTTGCAGATGTGTATACAATGTAGTGACGCCTCGTTAGTACACAATAGCCTGTCAGGCGTCGCTTCGCCCAGTGTTTGTTCGATGATTTTATCCCTACATGGTTTGATCCCTACATTTCAGTGACTACTCCGCCACAGAAATCTTTGATAACAGACCGAATATGACACTTTTCTACACAATGGAAGTGGTTGATAGAAATAACACCAGGAAGCCGTGTTATTTAGCTTTTCTTTACAAGCTGTGCTAACTTATGACTAGACTAACTGTGTCTTTATTTTGCATATGAAATTCTACATACGGCCTGCATTGCTTCATCCTGTTCGTTTCGCCATTACATGGAAGCCTCTGAGCCAAGCCAATTTGCATAAAATATGCATATTGTCTTAGGTGAACATTGAACAGTAATTTGTTTTTGCGTTGCTCTGCTACTGGGAATACAACTGCAGGCCTGGCAGAAGGTATACAGTGTGAGTAAAAATGTTGCTGCCCGAAAACGTTTGGCAATATTTTCACTCAGACTAAGAAAATTTCCGTGAAATTCTGGCAAGTTTGCTTGTATCCACACATACCTACTAATTGTGGTCGATTTATCTTGATATTTAACAAAATGGTATTAATTTTTCTAGGAGTACTTATCGGTTTTACCATTTCATGTTTCAGCAAGTCAGATTGCCTTGACTTACTTGCTAATGATGAGTGGCCCACAATCACCCAACCTCAATTCACTGGCTTATCAGATTTGGGGGCAATGCTGGAGTTTTATCACAAGCTCTGCAACAGAAGCTAAAAACAGTTGCAGAGTTTAACAAGTAGCTCAGCTATCGCAGTGAGACCACGCTGCAGGGTGGTTTAGTTATGACCAGAAGTGGAAAACCGATATTCTGCGGACATTGTAGGTCTGTTCTCAACCACTGTGACTTAGTCGGTCTGCAGAGCTATCGAATCCGATGAAATAACGCAAAAAATAAGTGCTTATTACGCCGTTCAAGATTATTCAAGGTAACCGATGTCGGTACCAATCGAAAGCCCATCCATATGCGACTTCCTGTTAGTGATTAATACTAACTGATATCCTATCTCGCACCGTTTCGAAGTTATCGCAGATTATTGTTCAAATTTTGGAAACCACTTTGTTTTTGAACCACTCTTTGGGGGCTTAGAGGCAACGTAAGCTGTTTATCTTAGGCTTATTGTATTAGTGATAACTGAGCTTTGTTGCTAAAGTGTTACGGCTAAGGCGCTACAAGTGCATATTGATTGAAAATCGGCGTTTTTGCTCGAACAAGGTCAGTTTGTCCCAATATTTCAGGTACAAGGGATCGTCCTTACCAACCATTCTTCGTGCTGGAAAACTAGGATAAACGTTCTTTCATGTGGTATACAATATCTGGGCAGAACTTTCTTTTGTTTTGTCACAATCCACGCGTTCGACACACGCGTTGTCGGACATACAGACGGACGGATGGACAGCGTTCACATGGCTAAACAGCCTGCATTCCATGCAGCGCGGTAAACAACGAACTGCTTATAGCGATATGACAGACTTTTTCATATTGCTTTTCGAGCTGAGTCTCTTAAAACACTACGCTATAACTACTTTGGAAGCAAAAGTTCAGAAACCGTTAATTACCAAGGAGAAACTGTTAGTCATTGCAATTTTGTATTTGCAGCTGTGATGTGTAACACGGCGGAGGACAAACTGCTCAGTCGCCTGCTCGAGACTAATCTTCTCAGTATTCCAGCTGCACATCATCTTGGTCAGCCTTTACACGTTAACATTCGGCTTGGGCTAAAGAAAATCGTCAAAATGGTATGATTCTAATTACCCGACAACTTTTATCACTGTTGTAAGGGCGATACCTGCAGTCAATGGAAGATAGCGATTTTTGGCCACTTGGGGCTCCGAAACCCCTGAACCGATCGAGTTGACATTTGGCATGATTGATTACGTCCGGCACGCGAACCCACATGCCAGAATCGAGAAATCACCTTAGGGGTATAGGGTGGGGTTTGTAGGGGTAAAGTTGCCACGTCGCGTACTTTTTTTAGTTTCTTGGGCCCTTACAAGACGAGCTATTAACACGAACCAGCCACTTGAGAACCGATTAATTTTTAATAGGCCTACTTGCTGTTCAAGATTGGCTGATATCGCATGTACTACAAAATTGATCAACACAGTAGCTCGTCTTGTAAGGGCACATCTGGACTTTGTACATCATGGGGTCAAACAATGATTTTTTTGCTGTTTTAAAGCTGTGGCTTATATGTCGCCCTTGCACTGTGTTATAAACTCTGAAGATTTTTTTACATTGATTAGTGATTAATACCAATTGATATCCCAACTCGTATCGTTTCGATGTTATCTATAACCACTGTTTAAATTTTTAACGAAAAATGGCCACTTTGCGTTTATGAGCTCGCTTTAGAGGCCTAAGGGCAACGTACGCTGTTTATCTTAGGCCCATTGCAAAGCCCGTCGTGGACTGCCTATTCGTGTAAATTGAACTTTTTTCGCTACTTGCTACGGCTGAGGTGCTACAAGCGAATATCGATTGTAAATCAGCGCTTTTGAAGGGAGTGGGTCAGTTTTGGGCAATATATGAGGTAGTAGTGGACGTACACCACCAACCATTTTTGTACGATTAAATAGGTCAGTTAATGGCTTACAACTTTGTCGCACAAAGAAACTTTGTAGCAGACTTTCTTCGAGAGAAATGCGCTTTTATTAGACGGAAAACGGTCATTTTGCATTTTTGAGCCCCCTTCTGGGTGGATTAGAGGCAACGTACGCTGTTTATCTTAGGCTCATTGGAAAGCGCGTAGTGGACTTCCTATTAATGATAATTCAACTTTTTTCGCTAGATGTTTCGGATGAGAAGCTACGAGCGAAAATCGATTGAAAATCGACGTTTTCGAAACGGATGAGATGACTGAGTCACTTTGGCTTTAAATTTCAGGTATAAGGGGACGTTCCCCATTAACTATTTTTCTTGTCAGAAAACTAGGTAATCGATCTTTTATATGGTATAAAACTGTGGGCGGAATTTTCGTTCGTTTTGTTACAATTCACGTGTTTGACGGACATTCGGACAGACGCACGGACGGACGAACAGGCGGACAGACAGACAGACAGACAGACAGATATCTCTTGGCAATACAGCGGCTGCATAGCTACAGCGCTGTAAAAATGTGTTCTGGGACAATATCGTCGTGAATTCGCATAGACTTAACCTTTTACATTTAAGTTATGAACCACTTAACAGCCAAAAAAAACAAAACAACAAGGCGTTTTATTGCGGTTACCTGGTCCCCTGCGGTCCATTGCGGTGTTACGTCTGAATCAATCCACGAACACGGTTGGCACCACAGGGGCAGTACTGGGCCGGCAGAGCCCCTCCTCCGAACAACAGCAACTACCAATATGGCCGCTGCTAATTTCGTTGTAATAACTAACGGAGAGGGGTGCGCGCTTTCTGGAACAGCCGATATCGACCAATAGCGTGCCACGTGCTTTCTTTCCACGAGTTGCGATTGGTTGTAGATTGTCGCTAAAAATAGATCGGGACTTGGAGGGGCTCTTATCGGTGGCTACGTGAGATGATACGGCGTGAATAGGAGGTACGGCATCTGGATAGAATATTTATCCAGATCTGTGGTTGGCACCCAATTGCTCACCTTTCGAACATTGACGAAAACTACCCGGCGCTGTTGTAGTGGCGTTGTGCGTTTCTGGTGCCATGTAGACGACATATTGTGACTTGCTGGCTTACTTGTTTGCGCACATTGTGTTGTTTTCTTGTAGAACGAAAACAACGAGGTGCTTTACTCTCAGTACTGGCTGGAATACGTAAGTTCTAATCTACTGCATAACGTACGAGTATTAGTACCTCCACCAAAGAAGTTAGGCCTATATAATACCGGACGTTTACCTCTATGTTTGTTCGTTAAAAAACTTCACGTGATGACTACTGATCGGATATTCATGGATTGGATTGATCAAGGGTTAACGTCCCACCCGACACATTTTAGGTCATTTCGGAGACGGCGGGGTGACTGCGGTATCAGCCAGGATTGTAGCCGCAGTCAGACCGGTCAGTCGGATCTTCATGAAAATTTGATCAATTCTATTTCCTGTGCAGTATTATTTTACTGCGATTACTCACCTGTGATATTTGGTGCATTTTTTCGTTTTGTTTCTGTCTGTATTGCAATCTTGTGCATTTCTGTTGCTTTGTGTGCCCATTATTTTAATCGAAAAAACCCTCGTCACTGATCTTGAATGACTGTTACGTTTGAAATCAAACACTATTTAATTGTCCCATATTGCTTATAGGCCTACATGGTGGGCCAAAAACCCGGACTTTATACTTTAAAGTTTGTAATGTACATGGTGACTCAGAAAGCGATCCATGTATCAAAATGTGTGTGGAATAAGACTCTATCTTGCATCTTGTCACAGTTGAATATTCTTTGCACTAGTTGAGTAAAAAAATGTTGCACCAATAATGATTCAATGTTCACGTGTTACGGCTGTTTTTCGACCTACTGGATTTCATCGCAGCGGATATATCAAAATGTTTGCCACTTCGTCAGCAGTAAGATGTGTTTTGAAGTTTACAAAAGTTAGATATTCTTTGCATAAATACAGGAAATGATACTGTGCTAAAATAACCATTTACCCTTCGTGTGTCAACCTTTTCCAGCATACAGGAGTCCATGCAACAAAAAAGTCATTGAGTAGTTCCGTCCTCAATCTGGTTAATTTCTTACTCTGACAAGCTTTGCAGCAGACACCGTATCCTCAAGAGATCCGAGAGAGTGATGATGTGAAGCATGTTTTGCTACACTGCTGGGTCTGATGAGCCAGGACGAAATATAAGGGGTGGCATATTGACTGCTGGAAGAGTGTTGATCGTGTTTAGAGCTACAGGACAGACATGTTAAACTCCTGTTGGCTACTGATGTTCATAGCGTTTAATGTTGTGAATTTTGAGGCAACTGCGCACAGCAGTTACACTGGCTTCCTGTCAGGGAGCGCATTAACGACAACACTTCATTAACACTTCTCACCGAAAACGTCCACCAGACCACGACACGTCAGTACGCATACTCGCGAGCTAATCCTTATTGGGTCTAATGTAGGACCCAATAGTGTTGGTCTGGTACACACGTGGGACCCAATTGAGCTATGCTGGCGTGGTACATACACAATACACACGAAGTGAAGACCCAATAGATATAGAAGGATGAGTTAAGACACTGCAAGGATAGTAATTTGATCTATGAGGTTTGTAGTGATATCTGGGCATACTGGGTGTTAAACTATCAAAATCAATGAAAAACCCTATTGGGTCTCAGATCAGGTCCCGTTAGGGTGACAGGTCCTGGTAGTGTACGTCTGGTACACACGTAGGACCCAACAGAGATAGGATCGCGAACGCTAGAGTACCTACGTTCCACACCACAATACCACATCGCTGAGGTCATATGCGGCACCACGTTTCATCCATAAATGCCGGCCACTATAAAAGTCCAGCATTTACAGTCCCTAAAGCCGCCCGGAGTAAAAGTAAAATAAAACTGCAAGAAAACACACTTTTGTTTTATTGTAGGCTCTTTTATTGCAGGGATCCGCACAACTGCAATAAAACTGCAATAAAACAAGTCGGCAGGAGTGGCTTATATGCTAATGAGCTATCAAAGATGCATCGGTGCTCAGGGGAAATGAATTCGCATGGCTTTGCTGAGACAAATTTATATGATATTGAAGTAATTAAGGCATGAAAATAGTCCCTAATTCATCGGAACTCTAGTATCTGCCTTTTAGTAGGCCTACAAAACACCACTGTCACGAAAGTGGTCGTACTTTATGCTTTAGCCTAATTAGGCCTACTTTAATATCATACAAATTTGTAATTAACTCGACAAAGTCGTTCGAAGTCATCTATGCATCTTAGATAGCTCATTAGCATAAGCCATTCCGTCGACTTCTTTTATTGCAGTTTTATTGCAGTTATGCGGACGCCTACAATAAAAGAACCTGCAGTTAAACAAAATATTGTTTTATTGCAGTTTTATTATTTTACTTTTATTGCAGTTGTGCACTCTAAGGCCAGGCCAAGGCTGTGCTTAAGAATTTCTGTCATACTCAGTGTGACGTGTTTTCAACGCAGAGATGGACTGATCGTCGATTGGCGTGGAACGTGAGCGAGTTTGAAGGTCTCGATATGATCTACATACCTGTGAAGAGGATGTGGACACCCGACATATCGCTCTACAACACGTGAGTGCTACACCGCGCTAAAACAGTTACCGAAATCGTTTTAGCGACTTTCTAGCCAATTACCGCCATCCTGTGTGTGATGATGTTGATAATAATCAATCAATCAATCAATCAATCATTTATTTGTTCTGAGCAGCACAAGAAAAAGAGTGTATACACAATACAGTGTCGAACAAAACACAAAGGCGTGAAGCACTTACAGCTGCCCCAAACTAAGCCTAATAATAAAAACACAAAAAAAATCATCATTCATTCATAATAATAATCTTTGTTTAATAATGATTAGGACAAACCGCTCAACCTTACACATGTTATAGAACATACAGCAGTGTGTCAAGCACGGCAGCAATGTCACAATACATAGACTGTCACGCAGGACAGCAGCAACAACCAGGTTTAACCCAGAAGGTATAGGCTGCAAGCACAGATGGCGCCAAGGTTTGCCAACATCCGATCAGGTGGGCCTTTGATGCTAGCCAGTAGATGTTGTCTTTGTTGAAACCATTGATTTTCGCTGCAGCAGCTGCTACCGAGTTCATTGTCGACGTCTGCGTCATTACGTCTCAGCCGGGTCCCGGGCAGAGCCCCGGTTGGCGGGATCTGCGTATTTGCCTCAGACGCTGAAACCAACAAACAAGTAGCTCAGCTATCGCAGACAGACCGAGCTGCAGGGTGGGTCAGTTTCGGCCAAAAGTGGAAGACGGTATTCTGCAGACAATATAGGTTTATCTTCAACCACTGTGACGTAATAGGCTTGCAAAGCTATCAAATTCGGTGAAATGAGGGCTATTACGCCGTTCAAGGTCATTCAAGGTTACCATTTTCGAGCTATGTTTGAAATGTATGTTCTGTGCCAGCGCACGTCAACAGATCAGTGGCAATATATCTCCACAGTCGGAGTACGTGAGAGTACTGCACGACGGAGTGTGTGTCTGGTGGCCGCTGTACGAGCAGTCAATGTCGCATTGTCCTATCAATGTCACGCACTTCCCGTTCGACAACCAGCGCTGTTATCTCATCTTCGAATCGTGGAAGTACAACAGCAGCCAGCTCTACATCAACTCTTCTCTGTTGACGACGTCCGAGCATCATTACGAGGAAAGCGAACAGTGGGACTTGTTGGGTAAGCACACGAGAGGAACAGAGCTTTTACACTACATATTTTATTACATTCTTCACTCTTCTACTTATCGCATTATCTGAGATTTTTGTTTCAGCCGACGCGAAGAACGTAGGTCGCGATGTAGGTGGGTGTGGGAGGGGTTGCTCCTCCTGCCGACAGGTGTCACCCCGGAAAAGTTTGAAATTTCAAGTGCAAAATTGTGTATTCTGATCCTTTTATGGGTCAAAACATAGGATGCTGCAAATATGACAAATATGCTATGCCGGAAATTAAATTTGTTGTGGCAAAATTACATGAACTACCGCATCAAAGCGGTTTCGTCGGTTGCCTCAACAGTATTGTAATGTTTTCCACAGCTGACGAGTAGGGTCTATTATATCAATGTAGTGAGCTGCAATCGGTTGTCCATTCTGGTGGCGCCATCTGGTGAATGCTTACGTGGTGAAGATCTGGTGTGGTTGATTAGGGCGGTGGTGTGTTCGCTGATCCAATTGTTCGTTAGCACATGCAATGGACGGCCGCATTTAGCGCTACAGTGCCATTGACTCTTGCCGATCAACTGCCACTTCGATGATTGTAAAGCGCGGCTGGTCAGGTTTCCCTGTAAAACGCGCTATATAAGAATCCGTGGCTTTTTAGCATGAGTATATTCACCAGCCTATGTACCACTGTGGCCGTATCAACCAGGTACCTTCACCGGACTAACTTCACGGAATTTCTGCGTACGGTACTATTAAAAGCCGCCCGACGATAATCCGAATGCCTTTAGGTTTTGCCTCTGAACTGTTTTGCCATGCAGACTATTACCTCCAAGACCGTCCATCGGCGCCGCGTCAAAAGTATACAGTGACTGTGTCGTACGCGTGACACAAAAACGTAACTCAGACATTTCGCCCACCCCTTCCCTGATGTTTACAGGGCTTAAGAAGTCCGAAATGTGGCCTCGTTTTTCGACCCCCAGTCGCTTTTGATGTGCTTTTATTTTGAAACTGAGTAATAATGTAGAACATCTATATAGCATCCACGTGGACAGCCGATGACCGCCCTTCGTGTTGACTCAGACATTTTGTCCATCACTTCCCTAATTTTTACATGGAGAGGTAACATAAGTGCGACATTTGGTCTAACATCGCAATTAAAACCCTCCAAATGGAGCGACGCATCGGAAACCTAAAATAAATGTGTACAGCGCCCGTGATATGAGATATGCCTACGCCATCCCCAAATTCGGTATATTTTGGCCCGCCCAACTCTGAGACAATTGGGTTACAAAATTGCTCTCAAAAAGAACCGGGAAATGTGTTGAAGCTGACAGCCGTAGCTGCGGCCTTCGCCAGTAGTAGGCTATTTCAGAGGTTGCGATCTAGGGTGAACTTGAAACCTTGTCTTAGACAGTTCGCTCAGGCTTCCCCTAATTTTACAGGGGCAAAGAAACTGCGAAATTTGGTCGATTTTGAGGCGTCCGGCTTTCAAAACGAAACAACATATCAGAAAACCGATCTTATTTGGAAGCTCCGATGAATGCACCATGTTCTCCTTAAATTTGGATTAGTTCAGTCCGTCCACCTGTGAGAACTAGACTGGGACAATATTGCCATTCTGAAAAACCTGCCGAGACACTTGGTTGCATCACCAATAACTCAGTCGTGGTTTGTAGTATTTTGTTAAAAATGGTAAGTGGATGCATTGGAACTGGGAGTCCGCGGAAGTGGCGAGATCCTTTAATCCACTTGTGATCAAAATTATGTAAAGGGCGAACATAAAAAGTAGCCCCAGCGATTTTTGTTGATATTTCAGCAGTGCGAGCAAATTTTTGCATGAAATTGCACATAAATGAAATTGTACATAACTGTTAAACAATAAAGTATACACAGGCCCGTGTGCACAAGAACGTTTTGAAACGTAAATAGTGGTATGCAGCACACACTGGAGGAGAGTAATACAGGCAATAATAATAATTCGTTCGTTCAATAAACGACACACTGCTCGGTCGAACACGGTGCATTGTATGTTAGCATTCGCCCCGCAATATGCATCATGATATTGTATTCATCGTTTGATGCAGCAGCAGCAGCAGCAGCCTAGCGATTACATCACAAACCATCCCAGGTGAATGCGACACATTTGGCAACAGCAGAAGCTTCGCTGCGCCGGTGTTATGAAGTTAATGGACACCCATAGTTGATGGTCTCCCCGGTCCAATAACTATGGATTCACATCATCATTAATGGTCCCCAGTTAAAGTTGTTGGACCACTTTAGAAATGCATTCAGAGAAAAGTGGTTAGATAGTGACTGAATTTAACAGTAAATAGTGGCATTTCAATCCACAGCTATTTTGAACTAGATATTGGCGTTATTATTTCACAAAAATTAATTTTAATTACCGCAAGTAACATAATTGACACTACGTGCCGTATACTCGCAAGACAAACACACAAACCACAAGCTTTCGGTGCTAAAATCATAGAGATATGGTTATACTGATAAAATGTATGACTGTTGTAGAAAATGTTCATGAAGTATTTAAGACGGCTGGAAATGTTTTTAAGAAAGCCATTAATGCTGGATTTCGGGAGTCAGATAATTATATAATTATTGGACCGAGGGGTCCATTTTTAGATGGCGAACATTAACTATGGACACCGGCCGCGAGATGGCCAGTTTGTCTTCGAAAAATGACTTGTTATGTGTCGAGTAGGTGGTCCAATTTTACTTACTTCGTCATTCACTCGTGCAGGTATTCACTCGGAAGACAGTCTGACCCGGTACGGCTGCTGCTTCAACTGGTCACGTTCCACCTTTGGACTTCACTTGCAACGCAAATACCTGTATTACGTTATTCACCTGATCGTTCCTTACTCTCTCTTCTCTCTGATTGCCGTGCTTGCCTTCATACTTCAACCTAGTCGACCGGAACGTCTAACTCTCGGTATGGTTCGAAAATGTAAACATATAAATTATATTTTCATTATACCGGTATATGTCTAGAGCATTTTACTCGCTGAAGTTGATTTCAGCACCGTCGTAATGTGTAAGTGGTTTACAAATAAAATTGATTTTACCGGCATTGTTGAACAATTTAGCACACTTCTACGTGAGCTGTACTGTATATTTCAGTAGTATTGTAGCAACTGTTTTATTTTCATATTTCTTTGTCGTCAACCTGCTGTAATGCTTTAGCCTTGTTAGAATCCTACAGTTCAGTTCAACTCGTGTGTCCGGCAAATTTTGAAAATACACCTCGATTTGACAAAGTTACTGAAAAAAAAA
>Ga0049105_1000435_pt1 | contig 14229 bp, 6 predicted proteins | sample WorMetvaBAHAMAS1_FD_61260 | JGI IMG/M metagenome (GOLD analysis project Ga0049105, IMG submission 61260) | Worm MetaG Olavius vacuus BAHAMAS.1 | ecosystem: Host-associated > Annelida > Digestive system > Unclassified | place: Germany: Marburg | collected 2013-04-09
ACTCATGTTTTAATCTTTGAACTGTTTTTGTATGTGTACTCCTGTAATGCCTTATCGGCCCGGTTTTTCGATGTAGATAGGGCACTAAACTCCTATTTTATGATTTATGAATAAGTAATTGACTAAAATTGATTTACCTTTAGCTGAGTCTTAGTATGAATTAATAAACGTTTAATCTTTTTCATTGAATATATGTAAATGATAGTAATTATTGCAGAGATGGCACTGTTGTGCTCAGACTTCATGTAATGAATATTAGTTATTTTACCACAGGGGCTATTTTATCACCCAGAGGTGGACTTAAAAACACAAAGTGGCCGTTTTTGATATAAAAGTGGATTTGTCTGCTACAAAGTTTTTATGTGAAAACATGTCAGCAGCAAGTTGTAGGGCATTCACCTGCCTGCTTAACCATGCACAAATGACATTGAATGGTGTAATAGCCCCTATTTTGCGTTATTTTACCAAATTCGATAGCTTTTGGGTCCATTATGTCAAAATAAGTGAAAACAGATAATTGAAAATAGACCTATAATGTTTACAAACAGAAATGTAGCCCAAAGAATCCGGTTTTTAGCAATATATGAGTTATGGTGATATTTACAGTTGTTACTGAGAATGAGTGCATTGATGACGGGCGCCTGCATGATAACGAGTACATGTAGTTCGGTGTTCAGCAGTGACCGAAGTAGTCAAAGGAGTGCCACATATATTTCGGCCAAAACTGACACACCCTGCATCGTGGTCTCTCTGCGACAGCTGAGCTCCTTGTTTATCGTTGTTGTTGTTCAGCCCGAATTTGTCTGTACGCAGTCCGGTCGAGTTGTTCATCGGCGCCGATCAGCGATCGCAGATGATGGCAACGTCGACTTAACATACGATGTGATACTCTTACATACTTACTTACTTACTCACTAACTGTGAACTTGCCCACTGTTAACTGTGCTTACTTTACAGTTATGATGTACAGCTGAATTACAACACATATCTGTGTATAATTGCAAACACTAATGGGATTTGTGGTAGTAAAGTAAATTAAACAGATGAATTTATATATATTGCGCTATATTATAAGCCCTTTATCTCTAAAGCGCTCAGATATGGCCTGTGTGTAACGGTGGGATCACACAGTTCTATCTGCCACTCACACATGAACCATACCTGCCTTTACTCCCCAGCTGTAAGACATCACCGCCCTTTGGCTGGTACTCGTTGCGCCTACCCACGAAGTAGTAATCATTACTGTACTCATTGTCATAGTTGTCTAAGTAGCAGTAGTATTGTGAAAGTGAATTTCATGTTGTAAACCACTGAACCCCTAAGCAGCTTTATCTGGCTTGTGGTGTCTTAGCACAGGGGTGGGCAAACTGCAAGGTCTGTGTGTGGCCCACAAATGTTCTCAAATGGCTCTATCTGTTTATATGGTCCCAGGCATTCTTGACTAAAGCTTACTTACTTATTTATAAATATAGATAGAGTAACATGCTAAGTGAGACTAGAATGAGATTTTACAGTCATCTGTAACAACATAGAGTAATATATATTAGTTTTCACAATCACAATTACAATTAGGTATTTGTATAGTGCCCCTTACAGAATTGGACAGCGGTGCTGAACAGTAAAAAGTTAATTAAAATGAAGCGGTGCTGCGCTATAGTTTTGGGTGAATATAACTTTTATTATTTAACAAATTTATTTTATTGTTGAATGCAGCCCACTAGAGAGCATAAGAATGTCCCACACGGCCGTCAGGTGAAAGAGTTTGCCCTGCGCTGTCTTAGCACCATGCAGCACCACTATCTATACGTATTTGTCTTAACGTGTTTGGTTGCAGCCAGTGCAAAGTGTAACATACGAAGACGACCTTGACCTACTTGTAGTGACATGCATTCGACCTTGTCCTGATGACGAAGGATATATGGGTCAAGTCAGTTTGCATGACAATCAGACTGGAGCATTGTTGAAGACCATCGGCTTGACGGAGTACTGGGATGTGGTGAGCTCTGTGCATTTTGTGTAAGAGATTAAACAGAGAAGGCAGTTGCACACAGAGTAGGCAGTGGAGACGAGGCAATTATGATGCTTTTGACCTGGTTATGTCGTAACTGTTATATTACTGACAGCACTTACAGGTCAACTCAGCTTTCTACTCTCCATCGAATAGTTAATTAGCTTTTGGGCTGAGTACTACTAACTGGCATTGCAGATGATAGCAGCCTACTCACGGCCCAAGTCTATTGGCTTGGTCTGTAAGGTCAGCAGCCATTTAGCACTGTTCTACATTCATCAGATGACACCAGGTGAACTGCAGTGAATTTGTCATGATGATTGCACCATAAACAATTTTCTGAATTTTATCATTATTATTATTATTGTTATTATTCCATGCATAAGAATGCCATAACTATCAGAGTAAGTATTTTCTTAGACTAGACTTGTGATTTGCTGTTGATTTATGATTTATGCATTGCATTGTCGTACAAATGCTTCTATGATCAGCCACAGATGATGAACCACATTGTGGAGTCATTCCCGTTGAGCAAACTTACTGATAATGGCCATTTGCAACTAAATTCTGCTGGTGATAATGCGGTCACCTGGCTAACAAGCCTGCAACTAAAGCACTCACAAAATGAACTGAATTTTTGATTGGTTTAATACTTTGCAGTCACTGGAGCAACAATTTACAACAATCTTCCGGCCAATCTGCGACTCCCCTCGCAGTCACTGTTGTCATTTGGACAAAAACTGAAACAGTATTGTTTGAGCCATGAGCGCACCTGAGGAATTTTGTTTAAGTCGCGCTATACGTATGTTCGCATTATTATTATTATTATTATTATTAGCATTTGTTAGGGTAGGCATTTGCTACAGACAGTTTTATTTAGTTGACAATAACAGACTGCTGTAGTTTGGGACTGCCATAATGAGAACTACATAGAGAGTTCTGTTGCATATTACACGGACATGAGACGTGTATAGTGAATAGGGCTGTTAATGCTGTAAATATTTTAATATCGACCAAGAAGACAATTTTTCGTCCATCAGTTAATCATTGTTTGCTGGTAATTTATTCAGCTGAGCTGAGGAATTGTTCACTTCGTAGCGTTGTCTTAGTGAGTGACTCAATTGAAATTCAACTGATAAAATTTCACTAATTGTTAAAATTTTTGAAGTGATTAATGGCATCGTTGGTTGTCAGTTTGCCAACCCATAATTGTGAACGTTGTTTGTGCTGTCAGACTTGTGATCACATCATCACATTAGACCTTGACAGTCTGATACACATCACCAAGAGCTCGGGACGAAAACATCGCTGTTATGTCTATCGACTGGACCGTAGTCTGCCACATGAAGACACTATTTTACCACCACCGCCAAAACGCCGCCGACAGCGACAGCGTCCGTCCACCGAAGACAGTTCAGTAAAAGACTGCAATGTGTCACAGTGGCATCCGTCTGTCACAGTGTCTCAGTTCACTCGTTGACTGCTGCGGTTTATCACCTTTTGTGGAAGGTGGATGCACCTTTCGTTACCAACAGTCTCAGACCATTTCTTTGGTTTCTGAAGATCGTCAGTATTCTGTTTGATTCCTCTGATTCAGTGTTTCATTTAAGCTCCATGTTACGGGTGGGTAAGTCTAAGCTGAAGATTTAACTTTGTTAACATAAGTTCATAAGTTCATAAAGTTCAATGCTTACAGTTATAAAAACATGACCAGCGTGTTACAAATGTCACACACGATATAAAACCGAATAAAAACGGCCTATGGTGAAGAACTGAAATAGCATTGTTCGAATAAAAAAGTTTTAAGGTGCCGTTTGAAAGTGTCTGTGTTGGACTCTAATATCTCAGGGAATGCATGACACTAAAAGCTTTTGTTTTAGTTATGTTTTTCATTCGTCACTTTTGTCAATGAATCTGGCTATTTGTTGTTTTCAGAGCATAAGTTACATGATATGAGTGAATTCCTTCATGTTATAAGTAAACTAAACTTACTACTCATACTGCAAAAGTTAGCAGTTCTTTATGAGCAAAAGTTCTGTTCTTGCATATTAACATGTTTCATTAAAAACCCATTAACTTTATGAGATATTTTGTTTACCGAAAGTCATTCAATAAAATGATCACTGCCAGCACAGTCTGTAGAGAGAATGATTCTCTGTGTCGTTAGAACTAGATTGTTATTTTGCGCAATTGCATGTTAAATATTTAGTGTATCTGTTTAGTGTTTTACTGTAAGCTTATATTTGTATATGCTGATTGTCAGGGTTGCCAGATTTGGCAGAAAACACCAATTTGGCTACTTTTTGGCAGCCATTGGTGCTCTAAAATTTGGCTTTGGCGCCCTTCTACTTTTTTGGCTACTTTTTTTGAAACACTGGTAAAGGTAATGGTAAATGTGGATTTGTACAGCGCCTTGTCGTGATCACACCTCTAAGGCGCTCAGGTATGGCACGCGTTCTCAAGGCGACCATTTTGTATGACTTCCGGTGGCTTTTTCATCCTAATGTTGCAAAATTACAGTTTATTCAAATAAACTACCTGGTATGCTAAGTACCACAATCTAGACGTAATACAAAGCGACTACGTTACAGGAAGAAACGTTCTTCAATATTAACACTCTTTATCTGTGAACTCTTTGTAGACAACCACCAGGTAGCTGATGACTTCAGCTTCTTTGTCACTTCGTCAGCACCATTATTTGTAACAGTGATGTGTATCGTTAAGCCTGTTTGTGCTCTCTACTGTACAATGTGCATTTAGTGAGGACAGCTGATACTGTATTATTTTGTTGTAATGTTGTCTGTTTTGGGCTACTTTTGGGCTACATATGAGGAATGGAAATTGGGTGAATTTAGGCTACTTTTTGCGCTGGGTTGGCACCATGACTTCAGAAAAATCTGGCAACCCTGCTGATCATGGGAAAGTGATTTTTTTGTATGTCATTATCATGTTTTTAGTCGTCATTGCAGTTTTTATTATTAAACCTTAACTCTGTAGCCCCTATGTGTTACACTTATACGAAGTAGGTGAAAGTAAAGTCTTACCAGCCACGTGGGCCCAGGGTGGCACTGATGTCCTCAGGCACACGCTAGCTGATGCTGTGAGACCACAGATACAAGGCTAGCCTAGTGCATTGCCTGGTGTGCCTTTGTTACTCCACGGCTTCCGTGCTCATTGTGCTTATCCGTGGAGGGATGGCCAGGCTGAGTTGACTTGGTTGGTAATTATACACCGAGATGGTTTACTTGCCTTCAGATGGTTACTGCTGGGCCCAATGTGGGTTTGTCCAACTTGATACAAAATTAAATCATAAGATGGTATCTGGTTTTAGCCTCTATATCTTACACGCAGCAACAACTTAATGTCGTATTTTTGGTGTTCACTGCAAACCGCAGTTTTGAGCAGTGCAGGGAATTTGCTAGTTGGGAACAAATTGTTACATATCGTCATGATTAAGGTATCTAGGCATCCTAGGACCAGGGCCACATTTCAACATGGGGCCTCCACAGCAAGGGGCAGCCCTTCCTCTGATAGACAACATCTGAGCTATGATGGCAGTCTGGAGGTAAGAGGGGAGATTATCAAAACTGTTCTGTGTTGTATTGTGTACTGAAGCTGTGCACAGTCATAAGCACACTTAGATGAGCAGTTCTTACAGTTCTCTGGATTGGGTTTTGTCACAGTGGGCCCATTTCACCGTGTGTAGATTTATTTGTGTTTATCTCTGTGTATTTTGTGTATTTTTGTTTCATACTGCATAGTTGTATTATTGTGAGCGCGGTGGGGTGGACCTGATGGGATTGAAGCCTAATCCTTGGGACCCTATCTTCCTTAGTGCTTTGACACTGCTGGTTGGGTCATTACCTGTAAAAACTCATCACCGATGTGACCTATAATGTGTTTGGTGGGGGCGTTAAACCTTAACCTCAACCACAGCAAGGGGCCTCCTCATATTTTGTAAAAAAAACTGTGCTTGTGAGTAAGCAGACCTCATTTTTGTTCTGTCTGTTAAATGTCTAAGCAACATCTCCGTTCGCCATCTCCGTTCACATTCGTGCCTCACATAGCTTAGTCCTGTCATCCGCATTCACTGTGTTGATGCACTCATAGGCGTGGCGTAATTTTGAATTTTGGCATATTAAAGGGGGTGAGATCTTCGGAGGAGGTTAATCGCCTCGCCACAAACTTTTCGAGTTCTTTTTTCTGGAAATGGTGTATTCTAGTACATTTTTATGCATAACATTTTTATGCATAATTTTATTTTCTGTAGTTTTCTTCACCCTTTTTAGTATATTTTAGCATGTTCTTAAGCTTTTTGTGTCCTGTGGACTGTGGTCTGAAATAAACGTGAATGATGATGATGATGATAATGCGTGTAACAGCAGAAAGTTAAGCCCGCAAAGTTAGCAAATTTGCTTGGTGTTCCAGCCTGGGGCGTGCACCTGCACGGTGTATTCCTTGCACCTCCTCTGGCCACGCTGTGGGTGGGCGTCCAGTACTGTAGGCTGCCCAGGGCCTGCACATGTCTAAACCTGGCACAGCACTGGACACCAATCAGAGCGTGAAAATGTTTTCATACAAACATGAAAATAGCTACGGACTACGTACGCAGTGTCAACACATACGTAGTGTCACAGCGTCGTAATGCGTTAGGGTCGGCTGCACGAACATCACTGCAAAGTTAACTAACAGTAAACTGAACTAAGTTGCTTTTAAAACCATTAAACCTATTGTACTGAAACCTACCGGATGCGTGAAGTGGAGCAACAAAAGCAAGCTTGAAAAGCATAAAACGGATACGTGGATGACAAGTGTAATTTTATGAATCGTAATCACTAAACGGTCTTTTTGGTGAATGTGATGGAAACTTAAACTATTTTGCATGTGAACTGGACAATTTGGAATTGAATATCACTTAACTTTTAGTGATAGTCGTGCAGCCGACCCTTAATCTTCGTTTTAAAAAAGCTAATCAGGACTAAGTCAAGTTTGGCTGCTTCCTACAGATAGCTAGCAGTCTTCACATTCACATTTTATAAATGATCACAAAAATTACATTGCTGTATACAAATTACAAATTACTAGCGTTAATGTAAAATGTTCACGTACATGTACAGCTGTATCTACTCTAGGTGGCTTGAAGCAGTTCATGCCATGATGTGAAATGACCTACAATCTTCAGTAGGCCTACACTGTGGTGAAAAATCGGGATTCCTGTGGCATTTTCAAATTACTCCAACGAATCGAACTCGGTGTATATATAATTTTTACAGCGCGTCCACATTGCTCGCGATGCAGACCGCTGTAATATCTAGAGCAGAGCAATTCTGTCTGTCTGTCCGTCCCTCACGTTCCGGTGTTTTGTCCAGACGAATGAAGATACGATCGTGCGGTTTTCAGCATCGGGTAGGACAAGATGCTCAGCTATGTGGAAGACTGGAATGGGAGACAATATTTTACGGACAGTATAGGTCTATCTTGAACCACTGTGATATAATCGGCCTGAAAATGTGTCGAGTTTGGTGAAAAAATGCAAAATAAGGGCTATTATGGCGTTCAAGGTCATCGATGTCGGTACCAATCAAAAGCTTATACTAGAATAGTGATTAACTAAATAACTGACATCCTATGTCGTACCGTTTCGGAGTTATCGCAGCTTATTGTTCAAATTTTGGATACTGTGTTTTTGAGTCCCCCTTTGGGGAGGGGGTTAGAGACAACGTACGATGTTTATCTTGGGCTCATTGGAAGGCGCGTAGTGGACTTATTACTGTGAATTGAACTGTTTTCGCTAGGTGTTACAGCTGAGTCGCTACAAGCGAAAAGATCGAAAATCGCCGATTTCGCTCCAACGCGGTCAGTTTGATCCAAAATTTCACGTAGAAGGGGTCGCCCCCCACCAACCATTCTTCTTCTCAGAAAACTAGGCTAAATGATCTTTCATATGATATAAAAATCTTGACCGACCTTTATTCCATTTTGTCACAAATCACGCGTTTACCAGATGGACGGACGGACAGAATTCTCATCGCTAGACCGCGTCTGCATTGCATGCAGCGCGGTAAAAACCGGTGATAGAACCATTTTTCCGTGACAGCCAAAGCACACTGTAAATGGGATTGTAGCGACAGAAGATCTAACGCGGAGTGGTTATTTTGCTTCAGAAGACAATTAGAAATATTACCTTGCAGTAAACCTATAAAAATTTAACATCAACATCATGCAGTCTTCTGTACTTACGTGCCGTGCATATTAGCACATGCCATGTCATCATTGTTAATCACGCTATCTGAATCACCACTAATTTTATCTTGCGAAGGAGCTACCCGGTACTATACAATTTCCTGATGGTGGAGCACATTTTGCATAATCAGTAAATTCAAGTATGCCATACATGTAGCCTACAAACGTATACAAGTAACTCGGCTATCGCAGAGCGACCGCGCTGCAGAGTGGGGCTTAGAGGCAACGTACTATGTTCATCTTAGACTTATTGGAAAGCCCGTAGTGGACTTTCTATTAGTAATATTCGAACTTTTTTCGCCATGCGTTATTGGCTGAGGCGCTACAGGCGAATATCGATTGAAAGTCGCTGTTTTTGAAGGGAGGGGGGTCACTTTGTTCCAAAATTTCAGGTAGGACGTCCGCCATCGACCATTTGTGCACGAAAAGGCGAGTGAATGCCTTACAACTCTGCCGCTAAAAGTTTTCTCACAACGAAACTTTGTAGCAGACTTTCTTTTACTCGTAGATCCACTTCTATACAAAAACGGTCTGTCCACGTGTTTTGATCCCCCCTTTGGAGCTTAAAGGCAACGCACGGGCTCTCATTGGAAAGCCCGTATTTTTCATATTAGTGATAATTGAACTTTTTCGCTGAGGCGCTACGAACGAATTTCGACCGGAAATCGCCATGCAGTTTTCAAAGGGGAGTTGGTCAATTAATGGCCCAAAATTTCCGATAGAAGGGGACGTTTCCCACCAACCATTCTCCGTGTCGCAGAACTAGATGAATAGACCTTTTATACGGTATAACAATGTAGGGAGAAATTTCTTTCGTTTTGTCACAGTTCAAGCGTTTGATGTACGGACGGACAGACGGGCTGCTCATCGCAATACCGCGCCTGCATACCAGTATGCTGTATAGCGCGGTAAAAAAAATCAATATACAGTTAAGGCACTTAAGCTACAGCCTGTGTTGATCACATTAGTCTTATTCAGTCTTGACAGAAGGCATTATATACGTACTTAGTTTAGTAGTAATAGGCCCCTAAAACTGATGTGATGTGACGTGCAGCAAAAAAACAACAGATGATACATCTGGGAGGAAACTGATGATGACGCAGTAGAAACAAGCACTGTTCTGAGCCAATATTGCTTAGATGCAAATCGCCTTGTAACCATGCTTCTAACAATTTGATGCCAGTGCAATGTAACGTATCTAGTACAACCAATTTGCATCTGCAGTCGTTTGCTAGGACCTTCTCTTTTGAGCAGGCCCAAAAAGTTATGGAATAGTGTCGAATGGTGACACTTGCTATTGCGGTCCTTATTGCGGCGGTGCGGCCGTGTACATGGACACTGAGAAAGTTTTCAAATTGTCAAGAAGTAGGCCTAGACCTGGCTTGAAACTAAAACCTTACAGCCCATGTGGTAAATTTCAGCCAATAATGGGGCATTACACGTCCACCCGGTGTCTGTGTCGGACAGTTTACTTGGTTTTGAGAAACCTCTGGGGTTCGAGCACTCCGCCGAACACGTCTGTCAAGCTTTTTCAGACACTGAAAAAAATCAGCTGCGTTACTGCGTAGAATGCATTGTCAGGCGTCAAGGATGACGACTCCGTTCGGCTATTTGGCGCGCTAGCTGCATCAGCCATGCGCTGGCTTGGTGCAATGATGGTCTTGCTTTGTGACCTTTCGCCAGCACGACAACATAGATGCCTGGACAGCGGCACGCCAGTAAGTACTGGTGCCCGGTGAAGGCAACGATCAGCTGAGGTTGGTCGTTGGTCAGTGGCGCTGTTGGCTTCGTCTTGATGACGTACGAGCAGCCGGTGAAACTCAGCCGAGTGTCTGTCGTCGACGCGTTGTCAAAAATGCGCCTCAGCCTCTGACACATTCAGTCACTCATTCATTCATTTAGGTCCTATATTGCCCAAACAATGGCTACATTAAATTTTGTCCTGGTAACATTTCATTGAAATGGGCATTAGACTAACAGAACACTCAGGACTAGTAGGCCTATTACGGCACACACATGCAGAATTTTCATGATACATTGTAATCCACAGCAACAATAGGGCCTATAGCGACATAGAAGCCAAGGCCACTTTAATACTTTCAATGTTATCAGTTGACATTAGAATAACAACAATAACTTAATCAAGCTCACAATAAAAATGCAGTTTTATGCAATAATATTCTAGTGTCAGTACACCCGAAATATGCAGCCATTACTGTACTATTGGACTAGTCTATTTTGAAAAATGTTGGGCAATCGGCAATCTGATTCGAAAACATACAGATTACGGGTATTACACGAAGTTTGAAGATGTAATGTAGAGCCTCTGACACATTCAGTCACTCATTCATTCATGAATCGGTCACTGGTGTGTTTTTGTGCGTATGGCTGCGCTTTCATTTTGAGACCGAGTGAACTTGAGTTTTCACTTAGGCTTACTGACCTCTGAATGATTAAGACGATAACTTTTGTCTCATGAATGGAATCTGTGTATATAACAAATTTACACTTTTGGCGGACTTTTATTCTTGAGTTAAGCCTATAGGGCAGGCACTTGTCAGACAAGACGGACAGAGAGACAGACAGACAGACAGACTGGGTGCAACGCTTAACGCAATGATAAGTAATATACAATTAATTTCACTTATAATGCATGCATGACTCACCTTTACTTCAGGTTCAGACGGTATGAAGTGTTTCGTAGAATCGTGCAAATACGCTGCAGAATCTGACAATATCGCGGCAGCATCGAAGCCGAATTTCTGTTTCTGGTCCATGATGTGGTCAATCCATGGCGACCAAGCGTTGCGTATGCCGGGAATCTTCAAGCCAAACTGACTCAGGCTCTCGTGCATCATCAGCATGACTGCTCTAATAGCACGACACACTATGAGTGATGATTTGTTGGTGGTCCGACCAACTTGTATCGTCATAGTCAGCTGATCGATTCTTTTAACCCTTTATCTTTACAGTGACTGATGAGCAGGCCCAACCATAGGCCTGGGCCTACTAGGTATAGGCCTATACACTACAGCAATATGACAATGATTTACTGGCTCTTGTTAATTCGGTGCAGCGAGGTATAAGCTTACCCCGGAGGACTGCATGGGCACCTCCTCTGCCGGACTGATGGGCACGACCCCGTCTATAGTCCCTCTGTATTGTGCTAGACGTAGAATCACCTACCCTCCGTTAGGCCCTATAAGTGTTAGAGAGTTCAGTTCAATTAGTATATTTTATAGGAACTGTGCAAAAACACAAAAGTGTCTTTTTTTCTGGAGATTGTGCAGTACTGCGCTAAAAGGGTTAAATTTTAATAAGGGACTGCGTCATTGCAGTGATTATTGTGATTATGAAATTACGATATACTCTTTTTATGTGACCCACGCCAATTTTAGAATTATTTTGTGATCGACTAACCAATCTCTATCAAGCATCCTGTCTACGCCTCTGTAATAGACCTTGGGCGACTTCGTCTGGCCGTTGGCCAAAGTATGCGACGTCGATTGCCGCCACGAAACGCGACCTTGGCATTTGACCTTTGACCGATATACTTCTCAAGCGGTATTTTATATTGTACGATATCAAACACTGTAGGCCTGCGAGTCTGGAGTTGCGTGAGCTGCATCAGTGTGTTTGACGAGTGCGGAGTGCGGACAGCAGTGCAGGCATGCAGCTCTCACAGGCAGTTGTCAGCGTCAGTTCATATACAGCTTCTCTCGTAAAAATACTGATTGCATCTTCATGAAAATTTTACCACAGATGTGTCTTCGGACAAGCAAGATATGCGTGCCATTAAATTGTGGATGTCATCCACATCTTGATCCGCGGATCTAGGATTTTTAAAGATCTTTTTAGACCTTTAATACTGTGCTACATAATGCACAGGTTAGACTTGGCAGTAGTGTAGACATTCACAATAATGAGCTTGTCAAGCATGTATTTCACATTTGGTAAATTTAGTATGTTGAACTTGAGTGTGTGTGTGTTGTATGTTGTATGTTTTTATTTCTCTCTTTCTCTGTCTGTCTCCGTTTCTGTACTAGTTTATAACTTTTATGGGCCATGTTGCCTGAAATAAACCTGATTTGATTTGATTTGATTTAATAGCACGACATTTTACAGCACTAGGATTTTTTTCTTCAGCATTGCAAGATAGGGCATTTTCTACAATTTGCTCATCTCTGGAAAAACTGATCGCATCTTCATGAAAACGTTACCACAGACAAAGAAAGTCTCCATTGAATTTCAGAAATAATTCAGATCCGCCTTGGCGCTGTCTGGGTGCTCTTTTTGTTAGAACTGCTCCATGTGCACCAACATCGTGCGTGGTCACATGGAGTAGATTTACCGGTGAACCAGGTGCGCATGAGACCAGTCGCCGAAATTGTATCATTGCCTATAGGCCTAGACACCGCCGCTGGGGTATGGGACCGAGAATTAAAGCCGGTGCGGGGTAAACGAACAAGTAACTCAGCTATCGCAAAGAGACCGCGCTGCAGGGTGGGGTGCCTTAGAGGCATCTTGAGCTGTTCGTCTTTAGGCTCCCGTAGTGTACTTCCTATTAGGCTTAGTGATAATTGAACATTTTTCGCTAGGTGTTATGGCTGAGGCGCTATACGAACGATTATCGACTGGAAGTCGGCTTTTTTGAAGAGGGTTACTTTGGGCCGAAATTTCAGGTAGAAGGAGACATCCCCACTAACCATTCGTTCTATGAGAAAACTAGGTGCATGGTATAAGAATGGCAGAACTTTCCGTCGTTTTGTCACAATTCACGCGTTTTTGACAGTGACAGACAGACAGACGGACGGACGGACCGGGACCGCTCGTGACTAAGACGGACCTGCATAGCATGCAGCGCAGTAAAAATTACATTTCACCGGTGCAGCAAAAACACCTTGACCGAGTTCGGAACTTCGAAATGAGGGGGAAGCAAATTCTTGCCAGGCGGGAAGGAGTTCAAATTGCCCACTGGAATCAGGTCCGTTTGTTTAACGTGCGTTTGAGTGTTTTTCAGAGTTTCTATTAACCGTGGCCAATTAGGCATTCTTGTTTTCTGATGAAGCTCCGACACCGAACTGTGTAAAATGGCAGTAATCAGACTACGACGTACGTATGCCGTCATTGAGTGCATGAAACATCAGACTCAGTGCCAATCAGTCAGTGCAGTACCGGGTACATGAGGTCACTTAATTCGGCTCTATCAGTGGTGTAGCCATGTTGTAGGGAAAGTTTATTGTAGCCTAATCGGAAGGTAATTAATAGCGGACTGCCAGACGTTGATCAACAGCGATGTATCGACAAATTTAAGTCGATAGGCTGGCATCGAGAAGTGTCCTTATAAGATTCCGAGAACTGAGACTGAGTATATAGACGGATGATTCAGTTGCCCCATAAAATGGCATCGACAGCATATGACCATAGAAAGTTATCAGCAAATGACGTCATTTGTATCCACTCATGGATTGTAAATTCCACACCCAGCGACCTACATGACACCGAGCGGCCACACGCCGAGCCGAGTGCATGTTTCCTAGGCCGAACTGCGGTCTCACACACCCCTCCCGTCCAATAGACAACAGCTGCAGCTGCTGTTGTCTGGACTGTGGATGATAAGAGGGAACGGCACTGTGGAGTACTGTGTAGTGTACCACGAATATTCTGTACAATCACAAATAGTCTACACTAATCAAGCATCATTCATGTGAGCAGTAAATTTGGGTTTCAGGTTTTGTGTGTTTTTGTATATTTGGCATAGTTTTTACAGCGCGTCCGCATTGCTCGCAATGCCAACCGCTGTACGAGCTAGACCATTTCTGTCCGTCCGTCCCTCCTTCAGTCTGTCTGTCCGTTCAAGTTACTAGTAATCCGGTGTTTTGTCCAGATGAATGAAGCTACGATCGTGCGGTTTTCAGCAGCTGGTAGGACAATCCCTCTATTTTCTGGAGAGGTAAAGTTTATCCGGATATTCGCAG
>Ga0049105_1000436_pt1 | contig 14222 bp, 7 predicted proteins | sample WorMetvaBAHAMAS1_FD_61260 | JGI IMG/M metagenome (GOLD analysis project Ga0049105, IMG submission 61260) | Worm MetaG Olavius vacuus BAHAMAS.1 | ecosystem: Host-associated > Annelida > Digestive system > Unclassified | place: Germany: Marburg | collected 2013-04-09
AACAAAACATGTAATAACAACATAATAAGTCCTACAAAGCCAGGCAACCAGAAGGGCAAATGCCCATCATGCTGGCCACCTATAGCACAAACAAAATAATAGTACTAAAACGATATGTTAATGAAAGAAAAAACATCATTAACCAGACAAACACACACACACAAACAGTCAAACAGAGAAATGCTGGAAGGGGAAAATACTGGATTAATTAACTAATTAATGAATTAATATTAATTTCAGCATTTCGAGTCTCACTGGTTGATTCATTATACTATAGATGCCGACTTCATAGGGGTGATGGGTGGCGCCCCAATAGGCTGTTTGTCCTTAATTATGATATAAGGTAGATATATAAATTGACAAAACACATAATTCAAAGCCACGTTGGTTAAATCCATTATTACAAAGAATCTTTTCCACGCAATTTTTAGTTTAATATGCACCAGAAACTATTTGGCGGACCAGCTGAGAAAGCTTATGGTGCTTGCCCAGACCCTAGCTGGATTTATGGGGTAAGACCCTAGGAAGGAAAGCATAAGGGAAAAAGGAACAGGAAAGGCGAGGGAGAGGAAAATGAGGGAAGGAACGGGGAGAAAAGGAATTAACACGGGAAGCTTTGTACCCGCATTAATTTGTAGAAGTCGGTGTTATAAGAAGTATAATGATTGTACTAATGACAAAGACGTATAGGAGGTATAAGATCTTCATTAATATTCAAAATTTAGGTAAGAAATGGTGCAAAATGCGACCATTTAAGGGACAACTTCAGGCTTATTAAGCCAGTTTTCTTTTAAAATTCCGGGTATTTTTTGGCAAAGTTTGGGTGACCTTCGGGCTAGGGAAGTTGATCTCTTACCCAATACCCATTCCATGCACACGAGTAGTAGTGCGGTTTTGTCGGTAAATGATGGTGATGTGCAGACCGATCGCCAGCATTTGTGGCAAATCCTCTGCATATTTGCTGAGACACGGCTTCAGTCCAAACATTCCCAGGTTTTTTATTGTTTTATCGTTCTGCTGGTTTTTATACTGTCGTTTACGGCAGTATAGAAGGGCAGTTTGCTGTCGAATGACGTGTACTGCATGGACAGTTTACAACCACCTCGTTCATAGAGGCCATAAACGCGTGCTCTACACATCTCCACGGCTTTCACGATGACACACGATTTATTGCACAATTCATGCATATTAAACAGAATGACGTCTCAGCTGTCCTTTTACAGGGACAAGATTCTGAATCAGTGTAGACGTTGGTCATGCAGTCAACACGAGCCGTGTAGATAAATAACACTGAGATGATACGAATGAATTACAAAAATAGAAAACATTCACAGAGCTCAAACATACGCACAAACAGGAATATTTTTATTCAGAGAATCATCTGTCAGCCACGTGTTGGCATGATTCATTGCAGTTCACTATTTTCAGCATCTCGATGCCGTATCTCTCACACGATAAACTTGTCCACGCAACATGAACAACAAGTGAACATCCTCGATGTTGTCAGGTAATATACCAGAGTACAAATAATTAACTATCATAGATCACCATAAAACTGATCGAATATGTCTCTTACTAATGCTTAACTGTGGTAATCTATGTGGTCTATCTGGTCTCACGTCCACAAAGAATTTTTTCGTGAAAAGAGAAAAAGACAACCGACTAAGCGGGGAATGTGCTCGTCCACAACACAGCTAAAACAACGTAGATCTAATTGTGTTTATAGACTAAGTCGTTGAGAGTACATCGCTGTGTTCTCATGGGTCTCTCTCTGTTAGTTGCAGGTGCTTTGGGCATTACGTTAATTTAAACGCTCACTGCATGTATAGCCATCTACGGTAATGGGGATTGGGTGGTTCGGACGGTTAAAACACTGGTAAACTAACAAATGTTCGGAATTCAAGCATGAAACGTATCAGCGCATCTGACTCATTATTACTTGCTGGTGAACTACGGCGCCGTCATATAAATTGAGATTGCGACTGAAACATAATATGCCATACGTGTCCTGTCGCGGTTTTTTTGTATTTTACTCGTTGCTAAAATCACGTAACGAAAAATACGGTCAAAACACGCATGTTGCATGCTCTATTAACTACAAGTAACTCCCGAGATATACAGCCATATTTTAATCGATTTTGTGCATTATTTGCTGTCAGTTATTACATCTGTTTTATGCTTTGAGATAACACTCATTTAGTTGTCTGTTTACCTCTTATGCACCAGTTTCATACTGTTTTAACAGCGGTTTGTCTGTTTTTAATTGTTTCGTGCCATATCTGGGACCCGATCACTGATATACTTTGGACGAGGGCTTATCGGCTGTCCGGGAGGGATATTAGAGTCTGGATGGCATAAAATGAAGTTTAGCGGTAAAACATAAGACCTACCGACTACTACCGTCGGGCGACCTAACAATGCAGGGTAGTGAGTTTCGGATGCGTAAGAAATTTTAGGCACAAACATCAGCTGATGTACTGTATGCTGCGGTGTACACGTGCGTATTGATCTCATGCAGCAGGTAAACAAGATTAATATTCTACACAAGACGTGCGAGACTTTCTCCTGGCAGCATTAGTCTATAGTCTCAGGTCGGTAGCATAGAGAAAAGAGAGTCGCGAAGTGTTGTTTGACACTAATGTACGTACTATATTGAAATGAAGGATGCAATTACGAATATCGAGGTACTGAGGTCGACCGCAGTCTCAGTGTGCCTTCAGTGGCGCTATCTTGTCAGGTTCGATTAATATCACAACTGACGTCATCGGGGAGCGCTGGATCACAGATGACTGCTGCAGCGAGAGCGTCAGTGACTGGCATTTATCATCAGATTGTTGTCACGCTTCACTGAACAACTAGAGACGCATGTATATCTCGCTCATCTGTGCATTGACTATATCATAATATGACTCTGGACGCTCTCAAATGTTTTCTGCTCACAAGTAATGTTTGTGCTGTCGGGTATGATGGAAATCTTTTCGTAAAATGCTGTCGGTGTAATTATTGATAGCGATCAAGGTCAATAAATCCAACTTTGTTATTTAATCAAAGCGTTTTTTCTAATAATGTAAATTAATTACACGAAGACAGATTATTAAAATGATATTTTGTCTAGTTGGCATGTTTAGGATAGGTTTTCTCTTCCATTCTCTGCATTTTCCATGCCAATATGTATTTGTTTATTGTTATGTATTTATTCGCAGAAATAAGATGTGGCGTGGATTACGGCTGACATGGACAGAACAGTTTTCAGTTATTTCATTAACATTACAGGATTATCTCTTTCATTTTCAATATTTTAAATAAAATTTGTTGATATTGCACAACGCCAGGAAGGTCATTTCTGAACGAATAACTTTTTGTCGAAATGCAAATTGCTGTAACTATACGACATAATCAAGTGTTAATAAAATTTATACCTTTGATTCTTGTTATTTAGCACGTGTTTTGGATAAATATTGCAACTATTGACACAAATCGAAAAAAGTACAAGTTCAAGGTAAACCACGATTGTCTTTCACTACGACATTACAGCCTATCCGATTAGGCTTACGATGTTTTGTAGCTATTTTTAGAAGTATATTTTTTATATTTTAAGGCTAACAGCATTGGAATGCAAAGGGAGATGTAGAGGAGAGTTTGAATTGGACAAATTCTTAACACTTTTTTCTATTCATTTTTTTAAATTTACATAAATGAAATTCACTTATTGTCGGCATTGCTTAGTTCCGAGATTGTCTTTACAGTTTTAACGTAGTGCAACTGCTGTCAAAAGTAATTGTTTAAAAGCAACTGTTCAGCATGCTCAAGTTTACTTGTGCACGTAAGGTAAGGTCACGGGTACAAATGCCATATAGGCTACCATTTTTACCGCGCTGCATGAAATGCATCTAGCGATGAGAATTCTGTCTGTCTGTCGGTCCGTTTGTCTGTCTGCTGTGAAATATAGACTGTACGTTTGTCTGGTAGAGACACTTGAGCATGATGCATGGTAAGTATATACTAGGCAGAAACCGAACTTAAAATGAACTTTTAAATTCTTAAATGTCACGATTTTTGCGAATTTTATAACTTGCAATGGTTAGAAGTCACCAATCTCAATGTGTGAGTGTGACGGTCTGATACAATACGATTACGCATAACGTACAGTAAAAGCAATTAGTCTATTTCAAAGATTAAGACGGAAGAAAATAATCGAAGATAACTTTAGAAATAAGATACGATGAGCATGCGCAGAGAATTCTGAATCTCTTAGCGTCGATTCATATGAGAACTTGAAAGATTCGTTTGTATCGCAGTGATGAAAATACATTGAAGCAATCGGATCAGCACTTCGTATCTCCCACGTGAGTTGCTAATGGCGACGCATTAGCGGCATTGGTGCGCCTCTCCACTTCGATATCAGACATTTGCTAAAATAAAATCTGACTCGAGCTTCCGTGTCATGTAGGGAAGTTTTTTTGTTAAGTAATCTGTACATGCACGTAGCTAACGTGTCGTTGGCGTTATTCGTAATTTACGCGTGACCTATGACAACTATTACGTTTCGCTCGTCGCGATATCAACACATCGACACCAACTATTACGACAGAGGCAACAAATACACAATACTACAGCCTCATCGGCCAAAAAATCGGACTGGACATAATATGTGATTTGTTTCCATTTACTCTCCTTTTCGGCTCTTTCTGCTGTTTAAGTTTTTACCTCGCTGCATAGAATGCAGACGCGGTCTAGCGATAAGAATTCTGTCCGTCCGTCTGTCTGTCTGTCCGTCTGTCAGACGCGTAATTTGCGACAAAATGGAAGAAACATCGGTCCAGATTTTTATACCATACATACGATCGTTTAGCCTAGTTTTCTGAGAAGAAGAATGGTTGGTGGGGGGCGACCCCTTGTACCTAAAATTTTCCGTCAACCGGCCCCCGTTGGAGCAAATTCGCTGATTTTCAACCAATAATCGCTCGTAGCGCCTCAGCCGTAACACCTAGCGAAAAAAAGTTCAATTAATACTAATAGGAAGTCCACTACGCGCTTTCGAATGAGCCCAAAATGAACATCGCACGTTGTCCCTAAGCCCCCAAAGGGTGGCTCGAAAACGCAAAGTGTCCGAAATTTGAACAATAAGCTGCGATGACTCCGAAACGGTACGAGATAGGATGTCAGTTACTATTAATCACTAATAGCAAATCGCATAAGGGCTTTCGATTAGTACCGACCTCAATGACCTTGAATGACCATAAACGCCGTAATATCCTTTATTTTGCGTTTTTTTTCTACCGAATTTGACGAATTTTCAGGCTGATTATATCACAGTGGTTGAAGATATAGACCTATAATGTCCGTAAATATTGTCTCCCAGTTCCAGTCTTCTACTTTTGGTGAAAACTGTAACGCACCCTGCAGCGCGGTCTCTCTGCGACAGCTCAGCATCTTGTATTCATTTATTACTATTTTGATGTTTTTTAATGTAGCGTGCTAGACTAAGCTGGCTTTTCGTCAGCTTCTGATCGCAAGTAAAGAATTTACGTACTGTGTGATGTATCGCACCGCGACTGTGAGTGAAGTGCAACGTGAGATCGAACGACGCTCGGAAACGCTAGGCCTAAATATCGTGAATAATATTAACTTTAGTGTGTAGCCAGATACTAAATATTCGTGATGCTAAAATGTTCCATAACCGTGTTCTAAACTTATGGAATAAATTTTCAGACAATATTTTGTTAGTCGGCAGTATTCCTGGCTTCAAGGGCGATTATCGAGTTATATAATGAATGTCGGATCTGAACATCTTTTCATGTTTTGTCATTTGTTGTTTTACGGGCACCTGCTAGCGGAAATCGCATCCTTCCTTGGCGTCCTGTTAGTGTCTGTTGTATTTCTGGACGAGCAAACTGAATCAATTGAATCAATCATTATATCAATTGATTAATTGATTAATTGATTGAGTCGGTCTCGTGACTGAGAGATCGTGAATTCGACTCCTGACCACCTCGTACTGACGTAACGACTCTAACCAAGTTGTTCACGAACACTTTGGTAAAATTTGTCTTAGAAATGATCTACTATGTGTCAAATAGGATATTGAGCTGTCCTTACTCACTCATACGTGTCAGTCTGTCAGTTGCAAAGCAGCATATCGTAATTTCTATCTGGCAAACGTCTGTGCCGCCGTTCTGCCGCCAGAAAGATAAGCGTAGATTTGCGTCGCGCTGAACCTACGTCACAGTCTCATCGTACACCAGTAGCTTAAAACCTTTAGAATGGAGTTGAACAGCCGCCCACGCTCCGCTAATTATGGCACACCTGTCTTTGCCTCATCAAGACATATGCCAATTAATTCTGATTAGCATGAATATTTTTTTCAATTACTTATCAAGGTAACGTAATTGCTTCAATTTGTTGCGGAGCAGTGCTGAATACGTCAGGTTAGTTAGCTTACCGGCGCCTTTATACGTGCTGGCCCGCAGATGTCGTCGTAATCCGTATTCAGCAACACGACATTGCTTCTGCTGCTGCATCGTTCAAGCGTGTCATGGTCTGTGAAGTATGACGGCAGCGTTTGCTTTAATCTACTGCTATTTTGCATCCTCGCCGATCGTCGAGTCCTTGAATGTCCAGGAAATTGATTAACAGGCTTTCATCTGGCTGAATGTAAAATTGAAGCTACTGAAAAATAGTCGTCGATTGAAATTTAATGTGTTAATATTCTTGTGCAAAAGTGTCACGGAGTTCTAAGTTACCAGTAAACGTTTACTTGTGCTGCGTGTTAGCGACGCAGCTGTGTAGTAAGACGTACGAGGCAATTCTCAGCTCCACAAACGCCTATCACAGCCGATCTTGACAGGTTAAGTACATCTGCCAACGCGCAAGACTGCAATTTATAGAAAACGGTCGTAAACCAACGTACAGAATGGCAAGAAATGTAATGTAAAATGTTACAGCAAATATGTTCAGTAATTTACAGAATATTTCTGATGCAGGGCCGTAGCCAGCCTAAAAGAAGCGGAGGGGCACCAGCTTTGGGCGGAGGGGCACGGGAGTGGGTATGATAGGGGTCTCCCCTCCCGCCGCGGGAGTTCGGGGTCGCAAACCTTGAAAAATATATTTATAATGCAAATATTGCGTTCTGATGCATTCCTGGTTCAGAAAATGGGCAGCTGCTGACAGGCGCGTCCAGAAGACGCGGCTAGGGGGCAGGGTTGGGTGGGGAAGGGGTGACACCGAAGGCGTCAAAGGCGCCGAGCCGAGACGCCCCAACTGACTACGGAGTCTGGGGAAGCGTCATGAGCTCCCCCAGTGGGGTCCTGGGCGGAGCCCCGGCAGAAAACGTATTCAGTGCTTTCCAAGCGTCACAGAATGCTTCTCTTTGAGATGTGTGTCATAAATTAACTTCATGTCAAAAGACGTTTATTAATGGCGACGAATGGTAAAACTCTTACCAGCAAGCCAGTATTTGGTAGTGTCATAGAGGCACTGTCAATCCCAACCAGATCAGCTACCGAAGAGATAGAGCGTGCCAGTGCAAGCGTCAGCGCCAATCAAGGCCACCGATTTTGGTGCCAATTGAAAGCCCGTATGCATGCCACTTCCTGTTTGTGAATAATATTAACTTATATCTTATCTCGCACCGTTTCCAAGTTATCGTGGAGTGTTAGTCAACTTTTCGCTTTGACAGGGCTGTATCTCTCTTTAACGTGCCATTCACGGTGAATCCCTGAACTCACGAGCACAAAATTGGCGTCAGTTAACTAGAAACATCACTCTATTGTCAGGTGCAAAAGTATTTTGATATCTTGTGTTTAGGCGTGGCTCACGAGTGTGTCAGACGGACAGACAGAATGCTTCAAATGTATATCGCTGTAATAGTCAGACAATATCTATCTGTCTGTCCGTCTGTCTGTCTGTCCTCCGTCCATCACGTTCGGGTGTTTTGTCCAGACGAATAAACATACGATCGTTCTATAGTATCGCGGTAGTAGTAGTAGTAGTAGTAGTAGTAGTAGTATAGTGGTATTTTATTAATTGTTTGACATACCGCAAATAAGTGTTACATAGTATATAGTAGAGAATTATAAATACGAGTATACTTTAATGTCTACGAACTATGAGTATGAATGCTATGTAAAACGTAGAGTCGTTAATAAGCAAAAAGTTAGTATATGTCTTTGTATAGCATTCTATTGACAAAGTTTGAGTCAGATAGGCGGCTAGATCACTCAGGAAGCTGGAACTGGTGCGGCCGCTTCCGGAGACTGTAGTTCTGCGAGGCGGTTGTCAGCGGCGGCAGAAGTTGATGCAAAACATGCTGGTCGTTGGCGACTATTTTGCTGAACAGGCGGGTGTCGGCCTGACCCAGGAGGTCGTCGAACGTGGGCAAATCAGTCGGACAGAAGCCGCATCGTTTGCTTCGGCGCATTAACAATAAACTCATCAGAGGATGAGATACCGGAACGTGACGTTTTTTTCAGCACGTCCGCATTGCTCGCAATGTAGATCGCTGTAATAGTCAGACGATATCTGTCTGTCTGTCCGTCTGTCTGTCCTCCGCCCGTCACGTTCCGGTGTTTTGTTCAGACGAATAAACATACGATCGTGCTAGGTGTTACAGCTGAGGCGCTACGAGCGAAAACCAAGAAACTCGAAACTTCAAATGGTAAAACGGTAAGTACTCCTATATAAATTAAGGCCATTTTGTTATATATTACGGTAAATCAACGAAGACTGATATATATGAGTGGATATATAAATTGTCAACAAATCGGCAAAATTTTACAGAAATATACTTAGGCCTAAGCTTAAGTGAAATTATCGCGTGAAGTTTTAGGGGACCTACTTTTTGACTCACACTGTACACTACACGTACGTAGGACGATAGCTTCGCGACAACGCAGGTGGCTCGCAGCTGGCCACGCGGCTTGCGCTGCGCACCGCATGACTATCAGTCGCAGTAGCATCTCGTCGGCCACATCATTCCGACGTCGGACGTTGCAGCGTTAAAGCGCATCTCATGCGCCGCTGATATCTGGCTTAGTTTCTCGTTCTCGTTTGGCGACACACTGTCTTCATGGTTTAATGTTATCAGCGAGTTAGTACTTGTCAGCATAACGAACCGGCGTAGCTGTTCGAAATCGCAACAGAAGCGGTTCTTTTCAGTGACGAACGTGTTTTTGTTGTTCACAGACAATGGGGAACGTCGTTTCACAACAGGCACAGTTTGACAGGTGCCCGGTTCACTATGAAACACCGACCACCACTTCACATACTTCCCGCCAGTCATTGTGTTCCAGCGACACTCACAACCTGTTTACTGCCGAGGAGAAGCGGCTACTACGGAAGACGTGGTCGCAGCTGCAGCAGCAGACAGTGCTCAGTGACGGTGTACGTAAGATGGACAGCAGTCATGACGTGAACCGTGGTGTACGAGTGTTCTTGCGCATCTTTGAGCTGGAACCCGAAGCACAGTCTGTATTCTCCGACTTCCAGCACGTCAGTCGGCCGTCCGACCTTATCGCTAACCCTGTGTTTCGTAGTCACGCCAAGCGCTTCATGACCGCTGTCGACATGACGTCACTGCCGTCACGTGACATGACGTCACGGCTGTCGACATGACGGTCCACAGTCTGGACGCTCTTGACGTCATCGTGGCTCCGACACTCGTGCGACTTGGTCGGCGTCACGTCAACTTCACCGGGTTTCACGTGCGTTACATGGACGTGTTTGAGCAAGCGATGGACGACGCGTGGCGCAATGATCTCGGTCGACGATGCTACAGCGGTGTCACACGCCGAGCCTGGCGCAAATTGTTTCGTTTCCTCACGACTCGCGTCGCTGAAGGCTATAACGAGGCGATAACTGAAATCACACTGGTACAGTCAGGTGAACGTTGACGTTGACCTACCTTTTCCGTCTGCTAGCTCTGACCACAGCTCGACCATGCAGCAGAACTAACTGAAGCCGATTATGTCTTTGACGTTACATCTCTGAGTGCCAGTCGAAGGGCGTATGCGTCTGATGCTCTTGATTTCATTTCTCACTTTTTAGTTTCCTTTAAGCCTACAGCTGGTAGCAGTTAAAACATCTTGTAGTCATCAAATGATCGTTTATTTTTTATTATATATCAACAAACAAGAAGCTCAGCTACCGCAGAGATAGCGCGCATCGGTGGTTATTACGTCGTTAAAGGTCATTCAAGGTCGTTGACTTTGGTGCATGCCAACCGAAAGCCGGTATGCGACTTACCATAAGTAAATGATATTGACTTACATCCTACCTCGTACCGCAGTATTAGTCAAATTATTGTTTTTGACAAGGGAAGCTTCTGTTTAACGCATTCGTTTTAAGTAGTCTCTGCGAATATTGCCTTAAATAATATATTGCCAAAAACTAGACTGTTTGCACTACAGTCTTGTTACAGACATTCTTCTCGAAGATAATGTTGGTCTAGCTTCAACCAGTTTGACGTGGTTGGCTTTAAGCGAATTCAGCGTAAAAACATTACAACGGCCCTTACGCCGTTCAAGGTTATTCAAGGTCACCGATGTTTCGTACCAGTCAAAAGCCCATATGCGACTTCCTATTATTAAATAACAGTAACTTACATTCTATCTCTCACCGTTTCCAAGTTTTTGCTTTCGACAGTTGCGCTTGTTCGGGGTGAACCCGTAAACTCACGACTATGAAATTTGGCCTCAACAAACTTAAAACACTCTCTACCGTACGATGTGAAATGTATTTCGATATCTTGAACTGTTTAGGCGCGAATCACGAGTGCAACTGACGGACGGACAGACAGAACAGCCTCTAATAATAGCGCGCTCTAACATAGTTAGACGCGCGCTATAAACTAGTTAGAAATGTTAATCGTTGTTGTTGTTATACTTTAAAGCAATATGTTGTTGATAATGTGAGCGAAAGTAATTGATAACGACGCTGTTTTGCGCCTTACTCTGAACCATTTTGCCGATTTCCATATTTATTAGGCTGCCCGGAGTATGTTGAAGGCCTTCTAAAATGCTGTTGTACTTTATTTTTTTGTTTTTTTTTGACATCCATACTATGTTCTAGACGGCCAAGCGCCGCCCCATCAGAAGTATGTCAGAGGTTTGGGGAGAACTCGTAAAATTCACTCGGACATTTCGCCCATCTCTCCCCTAAATTTTTGGGGGTCAGAAATTGCGAAATTTGTCCTCAGTTTTCGACTCCAGTTACCTCTGACGTGCTCTGGTTTCAAAACAATGCAACATATCGGTAACCTAAAACGTTCACTCGGAGCGACGGTTATTTTCGTTTTCTCGGACATTTTGCCTATCTTTCCCACAAATTTCAGATGGGGCTAAAAGTGCTAAATTTGGCCTATATTGCTTTGAGGCGCTGTAGTTTCGATACAAGGCAACTGATCTAAAATCCGAAACATGCACGTTGGGAGCAGAAATGACTCGTCTATCTCCAAATCTGATGTAGGTCGCTCCTCAACAGTGAGAACTCGGGACTGTACAAAATTTCCCTGTGAAAAGATAGGCTAAAATCGGTTGAATCATGATGTACTTAGCTGTGCATTTCCCTATTGTAGGCCTACTGAAATCTGATACGCTGTGTACTATGGATCCTTGTAGGCTTCAGAATAATTACGAAAATCCACTTTTAGTCAAATCAAATATGGCTTACAGTGCCAAAAATTTGACATAATTAAATCACAGTAACTTTACCATGGATTGTTCGAATAAGTAGTAAACTCTTTATAAGTCAGAAACAGATAGGCTGACCGACTTCAAACTTGGTAAAAGTTATCCCAGTGCGGGGTGAACATGTGATTCGTGTTCAAGGTCATTAGGTCAAATAGACCGGAAATGTGGAAAATTTTCAGTGTGTACAGTGAAAACCCCGAAAACGTCGTCTAATTTCCAAATTATTCCTCTTTACTATGAAATCTGGTCGCTGAATCTAATGACAATGTCAGAATTTAGACCTGAAGGTCGGAAATACCTTTTTTGTGCATACGCAGTGAAAATATGGCCAAAACTGCTGGTAGATGCCTACCGATCGCGAAGATATACACACCTGAGAGGATGTGGGAATTGTGGTATCCAAAGGAGGCTGCGGAAGTGTTGAATTTGTAGGCTGGTGCATTGTGCAGGTAATTGTAGTCCAGAACGAGTGACGCAACGTCGGGCGGCCTTCCAGTTGCTATACATCGCAATTGCCACATTTTTAGTTCAAATCTTAATTGATTTATTACATTTTTTCAGCGTTAGAAAAAAGTACTAAATTTCCATTAAAATTAATGCAGTATTTCCCGCCATACGTTAAGCATATTACTGCACTACATCGGCAGGTGCGCTGTCCTGGGCATGCTTCTCGAGCAGGCAACGCCTGCTTTATTTCTATTGGATTTGTAGCCACCGAACAGCCTCGATCTCAATTCGGTCAACTACAAAACATGGAGCGTCGTCCATGCAGCAAGTCTGTCAGTCGCTGTTGTATAATGTTGACGAACTGAAGCAGCGCTTTCTGCATATTTGACTGGCATAGACCAGAGCATCATTGAAAATGCAATTGACCAGTGGCGTGGGCGTCTTCGAGCATGTTTGCGGACAAACGGTGGACATTGAGCAACTACACTGCGTCCGAAAAAGAGACAAAATGTTTCTTGTAATGTTTTCCATAAAACTCTGGCGATTCTGCTTAAATTTGGTACTTAGTTTCCTGAATAAATTTGCTGTATAAGATTAAACGTTTTGCACCTCACCTGAATAATATCTCTTGTGAAACTTGAAATGCTCATTGCGCACGTGCTGCAAGTAAGTCGTTAGAGAAAGAAACTCCAGAATTTATCCCACCTGAAAGATGGTCTCCAAATTCGCCAGATTTGAATCCAGCTGATTACAGCGTGTGGGGAATACTGCGAGAGAAAGTGTACAAAACACACATAACTGATCTGGACGAACTGAAACAGCGACTGAGAACGGAATGGATCACGTCGTCTTTGCGGCAGCCATTCGTCAGTGGCGTCGTCGCCTATCAGCAGCGTGCGTCAAAACCGGTGGTGGGCATTTTGAGCACTGTCTCTGACTTTCGTCATTGTGGTATGATTGTACCGTTAATGTTAGTGACTTTGTTGCAGATGTTGACGACATAAACAGTCAGTGCATCTAGTCCTATTCTTGCGTATTGTCCGTTCTGGCGTTGTGATGTAGTAATACAGCGACATTTTCATTTTGCAAGGTAAAGTAGCAACACTGATTAGGGAAGGCGGACATTCGTTCTACTTGTAGTTTTCCAGTACATTCGCTGTGTTGCTTGCCAAAAATTATAGCGATGCGTGCAAACTTGTTAAAGTTATGTAGAAAATACTTTGGGTCTCTTTTTTTCAGACACACTGTATAGTGACAGTATCAATCATATACTTTCAGCCATATAGCAAGAAATTTTATTTTCTTGCCAGCTATGTGATATTTAATCGTATCTTTTATATTTTGCAACACATTTGAACTTTTGAGTTAGGCCTACTGAAGTAGTGCAGCAACTTGTTACGTTTAAGGTGTAATGGAAATATTGTTTTACTGGAAATATAACAGTCGTTTCTGCGGTGATACAATGTTTGAAAATCCGTTAAGATTTGATGGAGTTGCCGCCATGAGTTTGTAATCCATTTTATTGGAGCACCGTGTACATGACTGCACTATTTATCGAAATAAATTATTTTGTATTAAACGCGTTGTAGTGTATGTTTTTGTTCTTCGAAAGTGCTGATTAATCATTTATGTTAGGACTGTAAATGACACAATGTGATGTGATAATATCACTGTGTGTATTTTTCTTTTAGAAAACTACCATCTACAGTGACGTATTTTATTGTTCATAGATAGATAGATAGATAGATAGATACATTCATTTATATAGCGCCTATAAGTCGAAAGAGTCACTAGGCGCTTAGTGCGCTTACTTATACGCAAGATGTTTACATGCATGATTGAGCAATTAGCACATTATTAGCATAGGACGTACATCCTGCTCTTTTTTTGCGTCAAAGTTGCACATCTTTTATTATAAACTCTTGCTTGAGTACTCCAAAATAACTGCTGAATTTTCACATATCTGTTGTGTCATCGCCGGTTCGCGTTGGTGTCGTCGGTTGGTCGTCTTCCATTGCTGCTGCTGTTGCGCGTGGGGCTGTGGGTTTACGTTTCTTATTACGTTTCGGTAGCGTGTAGCCGAGGCAC
>Ga0049105_1000437_pt1 | contig 14215 bp, 10 predicted proteins | sample WorMetvaBAHAMAS1_FD_61260 | JGI IMG/M metagenome (GOLD analysis project Ga0049105, IMG submission 61260) | Worm MetaG Olavius vacuus BAHAMAS.1 | ecosystem: Host-associated > Annelida > Digestive system > Unclassified | place: Germany: Marburg | collected 2013-04-09
ATATGGAACAGTTTACCTGAGAATGTAGTGACAGCTAATACAATTGATTGCTTTAAAACTAGACTTGATAAATTCTGGAATTCTCAGGATGTGAAATTTGATTATAAACAAAATTTGACCAAACTGCACAATAGGTCGATGATTACATAATATTAATGTCGGTTACTTCAGTACGTTCTTGGTGAATTGGGCATAGAGGCTTTAGCCTACGCCTAAAACTCTCCGTTCATTCATTCATTCATTCATTCATTCATTCATTGGTTTGCGTTGCCAGAGAAAAGCTATTGACAACGCTTGAACGCTGTGAAAGATTGACTTCAGGCATGTGTGTCAACGGTATAAATTTTGAACATGTAATGTGACAATTCGTATGACAGATACTACTTGTTATATTTTCAATTACACAGGTTCACCAGGAGAGAAAATATCGCAAAAAGTTTTAGGGGAGGGGCTACTTTTTTACTCACACTGTATACCTTTTTTCTTCGCCCAGCCTACAGGTCAGACCCCTAAACGCATCTTAACGTGCAATATACCAAAACGCGCGGAATCATGCAAGGTTCAAACCTTTAGAGGTTAAAATCATTAAAATTAACATTTAGACCCATTTTTACCCAAACATGTCGAAATTAGAGAAAATTTCCGGCCAAAATTGCTTAACAATGTGGATGCTCATCAGTGAACTACCCTTAATCGTCATCGTAGTGTCGTGACAGCTATATAGTGAATAGGCAAATCTGGGCCGAGGATAACAAATATGGGGTCACCGGCGACCCCCTATTCACAAGTCACGTGACCCAGCCTAATGTCGTACCAAAAATTGCCTCGAAAATATAGCAATGCTCACCTGTAAACTACCCATAGGCCTAATCGTCATCGTAGCCTCAGAATAAGTTGTATAGTGAATGCAAATCGGAGTCGGGTAATGCAAATATGGGGTCACCAGCGACTCCCTATTTACGTGACCTACTTTTAGAATTTTGGGACCCCTCATATCTCCAAATAGATCTATGTCGGTAACGGTTCAAGCTATGATCTTCAAATTTGGCAGGCAGACTGACCACGAGGGGTTCCTACGAAAGAAAATAAAAATTAGGTCAAAGGAGTCGTGAATTGGTCAGTGACCTACTTTTAGAATTTTAATTGGGAACCCTCCATATGTCGGGAACGATATGTGGCGCCATGAAAATCGTAAGTTAATAGGCAAATAGGGGCCGGGGATTCAAAATATGGTGTCGTCGGCGACCCTCTGTTTACAGGTCACGTGACTCAGCCAATATTTTTTTCTGCCAAAATCACTCAACAATGGGGATGCGCATCCATAAACTACCCTTAATCTTCGCTACGAAAGTTGTGCTATTAAATGTGCTATGGTACGAGAACGTAACCAAACTTGGTAATGAAAGAGCAAATATAAATGTAAAAAAGTGCAGTTTATACAAATGTTGACGGCGACGTAGTGAGTTACACATCGAAAACAGCAAAAATCAAAAAGCTGATAGGCTATTACCCAGCAATGCATCGCCATATCAATGTGTTGTTGAGTAATAGCACCTTTTTTAATTTTTGCTGTTTTCGATGTGTAACTCACTACGTCGCCGTAAACATTTGTATAAATTGCAGTTTTTCTACATTTATCTTCTATAGAACCGGATCTATTGCCGATTGAAGTTTTACATTGAGGTGTGCAAAAAGGTAAAAAAACAACGGGGGTAGAAAAATAGACACGGATGATGGCAATTTCATGCATATGCAGAGTCGCCCCCATAAGGGTAGAAATACCAAAGTTTGCATGCGGGGTGAGGTCCGCGACGTAATCAACCAGATCAAGTTTCATGTCGATCGGTTCAGGGGTTTTTGATCCCTGGGAGTCTAAAAATCGGGCGAGTTGCCCTTACTACAGTTCTGCACTATCGCGCAGACTGTGACACTACTTTCTGTTCAATGCAGAGCTACTAACTACGTTGCACACAGCGATGATGATGAGAGAGACAACACTAAAACCAAGTGCTATCACAAGACGCTTGGCCCTGTAGTGTCAGTCAACGGGCACCATACACACATTAAAGAGCATAGCAACAAAGACACAACATTTGAAATGCAAACAACTAAGTCAGTCGTACAGATAACTCAATGTCAACGGATGGACGGACGCAGTCACAAATACTCAACAATCCTGTGTTTCACACAAACAGTAAATAGATGTTGAACATCATAACAGACATTGAAAAATCTCCACAAACTTATACAGATGTTCTCATCGCAACAATTATACAAAGTTTATACAAAAATGCGCAGCCCTGATGCCTGGCGCATCTACATGCAGCAGCAGGAACATTTTCTACGAATTACCAAACCTTTCACACTGCTGTACTGCTATCTACCTTTGAAACAATATGCAGGTGACGAGTGTTGCTTGTTTGTTGAAACTATAAGAATAATACTACAAGAGCAGTCAGAGACCGCATACCTCCGCCGAAGTGAATCTGGTACTCCGGATCCAGACTAGGAATCCGGATTACTTCCAAAATTTAATGGGGATGTTTTGTCCAATGATACATGTATGACAAAATTTTTACGAAAAACTGATCGCTTTCTATGGATGTAGAAACCAAATTGTGGAAAAATGCCCAATTTCACAATGTTGAAGAATCCTTCAAAACATTCCTGGATCCGGATCTGGAGGCAGATGACATCCAAAATTTAATCAGTTCTTCCTTGACACATCTCTGTTACAATTTTCGTGAAGATTCGTTCAGCAGTTTTCATGTAAAGTTGCTAACAGACAGAGAGACAGACAAACGCTTAACATTACATAACCTCCTTGGCAGAGGTAATAAAAACTAGCAAAGCCTGAAAGGCGGTAATTAGCGCTGCACTGCCACTTGAAGCCGCGCGTTCCGTCAGCTGCACTGCTAGTTCCGTGGTCATTCTTGACGTGCGTGATCCTCCTCTGCAACTAGTGCTATATCATCGGCACAGTCAAAGCCTGTCTAACGTGAAGGCAATGCATCGGAGTCCTGGACAACTTACACAAAGGACATTCGGCAGGTTGCTAGAATGTTAGTATTTATCAACAAAATTCCTGCAAAGAATTACCAATATACACTGGCCGGACAGAACACCCAACAAAAAAGTTCCATATAAACTGCCAGTGTTGGCACAACTAAGCAGAAGAAAATGAAGTGGCTTGGATGCACAGTGATATTTAGGGACCGCAGTTTTCCCTGGAAAAACTCTTGAATTCCGCAGGCATTTCGTTAAATTCTGTGGCTCACAGCGGCAAATCAGATAGTCAACTGAAAGAAAATCAAGTATCCAATATATTGTCAGTGTTAACTGTTAGTGTTAACAATTACTTACTTAGTAATTGACTAAACCAAACTTATTCACAGTGGAATAACGTGAACAAAAACCGTTAATGAATCAAGTAATTACTTTTCTAGGCAAGTTGCTGGCAAATTTGAAGTGTTTTCCAGAAACTGAATAATTTCCGCGGAGAAACCTAAATTCCGTGGCTCAGCTCATTTCTGTGGCAAAACAACAAATTCCACAGCTGCTGTTGTCCCTAGTGATGGGGTGTCCACTGCCATATATGACGGCGAACCGTCAATGCCTCCATCAGAGAAGTGCATTTGGTCTCGATGTGACCTTGACCTTTGACCGCAAAATCTAATAAGTGTCCACTGCCAAGCAGGCACTACAGTGGACATTGCAAGGCTACAGAGAAAAACAGCGACCCAGGAATACCTGGAAAAGTGATCTGGAGAAAGAAATATGGACGGCACGCTTGTGAAGGAAGATGGAGGCAGCATCACAAGACAGAGCTGGATGAAGATAAGTGGTCTGTGGCCTATGCTCCGCTGGGAGCAGTATAGCATAAGTCATCATCATCATCATCACTTAGCGTTTGTGTGTACAAATAACAGAAGCAAATCTCCGAGACATTCCAGGACACATAAGAACTTCTTATATGAACGTGATATCGTGACAACTACTACTTGACACAATCAACTGATGATACCTAGTGTCATCTCAGCATAAACATCACTGAACAGATCAGCAACATGACACTGAAATTTCTAGTGACTTCAAACCACGACTGATCTAGCTGCATCACAAACAACAGTCAGGTAATGCTCAAAGTCTCAACATAAGTATCAAATTTACTGTCGGACAGTCTAGCACAACTAGTACAACAACAATAGAAGGAATAATCTGAAATAAACTAAACAATAAATAAAATATATGATATATGACGGCGAACCGTCAATGCCTCCATCAGAGAAGTGCATTTGGTCTCGATGTGACCTTGACCTTTGACCGCAAAATCTAATAAGTTCATCTTTGTCCCCAAATGCACCAAAGTTGTACATTTGGTGAAATTCCCACAAGTGGTTTGTCTATACTACTGTACTGCACTGTACAGATGCTGTACTAACAAACTTTCAGTAGATGATCATGCACAGATGGACACACGCATGCAGGGTTGGCTGATTTAAATCGTGGCAATTTTAATCACTGATTTTAATCGTGATTAAACTGTCAAAAAACGTGCGATTTAAATCACAGTGGTTTGCTTATTTGTGACTACCTTTTATACAATAATAAATAACACAATAAGGAAATAAAGCTTCTTTTGTATATGTTTAACCAATTTCAGTATTTATTTAATCATCTTCTGGTGAAAAAAAAACAAAACACTGACACTGACAGTCATACAGTCTGTAATGCTCAGAGCACACTCACGCCTACAGTCCAGTTTAAGTACAGAAATTTCGTAGTTAACACACAGTGCATTTCAAAATAGAACATTTGCTGAGTAGTTTCACTAGTTCAACAACTTTACAGTAACATGATTGCATAGTTTTAATTGAACCAGTCCATTTGAGGAGAAGATACATTCAACACCAGGTGATGATGCCAGTGACGTTTCGTTGTTCTATGTTACAGCAATAGGTACACGAATAAATAAAAAATTCGAAACTTTTCTAAACGTTAGTTACTCGCCAAAATTATTTATCAGTTTACACAGCAAAAATCATTTGAAAGTCTTAACAAGAAGCTTAGCTGTCGCAAAGAGACCGTGCGACTGCTGCGTGGGTCAGTTTGGGCCAAAATATAACTGGAAGAGAATATTCTACAACCAACCTCATAGGTCTATCTTCAACCACTGTGACGTAATTGGCATCGAATTCGGTGAAATAACGCAAAATAAGGGCTATTACGCCAGTATTAGGTCATTCAAGGTCACCAATTTCAGTACCAATCAGAAGTCCATATGCACCTTCCTATTAGTGATTAATAACAAGTAGCTACTTGTTATTAATCACTAACAGGAAGTCGCTGCAGCCTGCAGGGTAGGTTAGTTTTGGCCAAAATACAGGACCAAGTGGAAACGTTGTCGGTGCCGAAGTCCAAATACCGGTAAAAAGTCAGCAGTAATCTCGTAAATGTTGGAGAAAAAGAGCAAACATCGCAGCAATTATGAATTTTAATTACTGCTTTGCAACTGCAGAAAAATAACCTTCGGAATTCGAGAAAATGAGAGTGGAAGCACTGCGAACTGGATTGGCCTGTGCCATTTGCACAATGTGCGGTGCCGTCAGCCACTGAGCTCGGTGAGCCGCCATATCCCATTATGGTACCGTGGCTAGGCAATGGCATGTGATTTTTTGTCTGCCGTAATCCGTGATCATGTAATGCATCGGAACACCTCGGTTACTTTGGTTAATGGGCGTTGTTGCAAATTTCATATTCCACTCTAATCACTTGATGCAAATAAGATATTCGTCTAATTTCGTGAAAGCGCTGATATGCATGTCTGCCGCGCCAAGGGGTGGTTTACTTTAAAATTTACGTTTAAGGGGACGTCGTCCCCACCAACCATTTGTGCATGAAGAGATACTCCAATGAATACCTTATAAATTTGCTGCTGATGGTTTTCACAAAGAAACTCTGCAGTAGACTTTCTTCCAGAGAAGTGCAATTTCTGTCGGAAAACGGCGTTTTGCGTGTTTGAGCCCCTTTGATGGCCTTAGGGGCAACGTACGATGTTCATCTTAGGCTCATATTGAATGAAAATCGGCGTTTTCGCTGCAACAGGGTCAGCTTGACCCAAAATTTCAGGGAGAAGGGATCGCACCCCAACAAACATTCTTCTTGTCACAAAACTAGGATAAATGGTCTTTCATGTGGTATAAGAATGTGAGCACAAGTTTCATTCGTTTTGTCACAAGTCACACGTTTGACAGACAGACGGACAGACAGCTTTATCGTGACTGGACCGCCATGTATTCAATACAGGTGTTAGGCTGAGGCGCTATGATCGAATATTGATTGGAAATCGGCGTTTTCGAAGGGGGTGGGTCAGTTTGGGCCAAATTTTCATTTGCACGGATAGATAGGCCAGTGAATGCCTTACAACTACGTCGATGACAGTATTACACAAAGAAACTTTATTGCAGCTTTTCTTCAAGTGCACTTTTTGATGGAAAACGACAATTTTGCGTTTTTGAGTCCCCCTTTACGGGCTTTGGGGCAACGTATGCTGTTCATCTTAGGCTTATTGTAAAGTGCAGTGTAGACTTCCTATTGTGATAACTGAACTTTTTTCGCTAGGTGTTATGGCTACTGCGCATGGAGTGAATATCAATTGAAAAGTGGCATTCTTGGTCCAATGGGGCCAGTTTAACCCAAAATTTCAGGTAAAATGGGTCGCCCCCACCAACCATTCTTCTTGTCAAAAAACTATGATGAACGGTATTTCATGTGGTATAAGAATGTAGGCATAAGTTTCTTTCATTTTGTCACAATGCACACGTTTGTCTAACAGACTGACAGACAGATGGACGGACAGATATGCCTTTGCAATAACCATGCATTGCATTACATGCAGTCGCACGATAAAAATCATAAAATCAGACATAAATAACAAATCTAATTTCAATATAAAGCAGATTTAAATTTTAAAAAATCCGATTTTTTATTTTAAAAATCATCATTTTTTCCAACCCTGCACACATGGACAGCTTAAAAAACAGAATGCCTCCATATCTAACAGCTGGTAGACCAAAAAATTACTTCAATTCAAAAATAAGTAGAAGTAACAATTTTAAGAATGCAACTTATTTGCACATACTTGGTACACAATACAATTAACATTGTTTCAGCTGAAACATCTAACAAATACAACACAAACATAACATCAGCTTAAACAATGAAGGGTTAAACTGAATGACAATTGTAGAAAGCCTCTCCATTCGTCTGAATGTGTACAACTACTTTATACAGTAATATCTGCAGAAAACGTCTCACTCATGTGTAGTTCAAAAATTTAGTTTTAAAGTAAAAAATTTCTAGCATATAAAGATCAACACAGTTTAAAATAGGCTTTAACTTTAACAGCATTTATAGAATGCCCTAGTGACTTCTGGACATTCTAGTCTGTTACAGCTTTGCCAGTTACATTATATTTATTACCTCCGCCAAGGAGGTTATGTCTCACACAGCATTTCATGTCTACTCTGTATGTCTGTTAGCAATTTCACATAAAAACAACAAATCAGCTCTTTATGCAAATATTACCAGAGATGTTGCTGTGGACAAGGAAGAACTTATTAAATTTTGGAAGTTATCTGCAATCTGCATCTGGATCCGGATCCAGGAATTTTACAGGACTCTTCAACATTGTGAGATAGGCAATTTCCCCACAATTTGGCTCATATCTCTGGAAAAACGGATCACATCTTCACGAAAATTTTATCACAGATGTAACTTTGGACAAGGAAGTCGCAGTTAAATTTTGGAAGTCTTCCAGATCATGACTCCGGATATGGACTCCACATCCCGACCGGATTCACCTTGGCAGAGGTCTGTGCTCACCGGGTGCTCTTCTTTTACATGCAATTATTTTTCTTTGAATTTTATGTTCTTCATCAGTAAAGACGATATAGTTCAAGACATGACTAAAGTTCAAGAAGTCGCAACTATGCAACAGAGCAACAACAAGCACCACAGGAATTCACAGAACACGAACACTGTACATTTTGTTGACAGATAACATTAAGACATGCTGCTGTCAACCATTCTACACTGCAGCAGCAACTAAAACCATTAATTCATATAACAACACTGACTCACAAGTTGGCATGGCACACAACCCGACCACAAAGACAGCAGCGTCAACTATTTTCTCTTTTAGGAAACACTTCTTCATGCAAAGGTGGAAACTTTACGTCAGGTGAATTCATTTTCATATTATTTAGTTTCTTGGAGTGAATGTCATTGATGAGATCGAGCAGAGGCAGCATTGCTATTGTCCGTGAGAAATGTTCATCATACGAATCTATATGAAACATATTCAAAATTATAACTATCAACTGCTAAAATAATTAAATTATATCTATACAAAAAGTTACATCTCCGTTTTAAATTAGATATATCTGAAGTATACGTGTCCAGTACAGAGATGTTGCAACGTATACTTCAGATATATCTAATTTAAAACAGTGTTGCAAGAACTGCACGGTTATTTAGACAAGAAACTCATCAGGAGATGAGATAGCGAAAAAAAACTTTCTTTACGACGACATCGTACACGCACTACAAAATACAATAAACTGGTGCATAAATTCCACCACAGATTGACGCAGTTATGTGTTAGAACACAGGTTTACCAAATTCAGTGAAATAACACAATGCAACAGCCATTATGCTGTTCAAGGTCATTCAAAGTCACTGATTTTGGTACCAATCAAAGGCTCATATAGGACTTCCTATTAGTGATTAATAATAACTTACCTCCTATCTTGCGCCGTTTCCAAGTTATGGCTGATTACTGGTCAAATTTTTGCTAGAGAGAGCTCTCGCTGGTGTGATCCCCTGCCAATATTGCCATAAATGATATATCGCTAAAAACTAGATTCTTTGGCTACATTTCCGCTGCAGAAAGTATTGGTGCATCTTCAACCACTTTTAAGTAATCTGTCCTGAAAGCTACCGAATTCAGTGAAATTATGCTGCGGTTAGGCTATTACACCTATCATAGTCATCCAAGGTCACCGAGTTTGGTACCAATCGAAAGCTCACGTATGACTTCCTATTAGTGACTAACTTAGCTCCCTATTATGCACCGTTTCCGAGATAGAGCGTTCGAGAGGTCAAAAATCGCTATATTCAGCTAAACCTCTTGTGTTTATCTCCCCCGACAAGGGGGTTCCCCTGGGACGATCTCCGTAAAATTTTTACTGAAAGGTCAGAGATGGCCAAGGTACCCAAGGTACCAAATGGCGTAGAAACATTGCCCAAAATTTCAATTGCGTGAGTAGGGTGAACGAACGTTACAGATAACAGACGGACGACATTTATCTCTTTTCGCTTGTAGTGGACTTCCTAATAGAAACATCTGTCCAGTGTTAATTGACTTTTTTCGTCAGGTGTTACGGCTGAGATGCTACGAGCGAATATCAGCTCAAAATCGGCAATTTCGCTCCAACGGGGGCAGGTTGACCCAAAATTTCAGGTAGGAGTCGCCCCCCCACCAACCATTCTTCTTCTCAGAAAACTAGGCTACATGATCTTTCAAACGGTATAAAAATCTGGACAGATGTTTCTTCCATTTCGTCACAATGCATGCGTTTGACAGACGGACGGACAGACAGACAGACAGACAGACATCTTTCTCGCGACTAGACTGCCCTGCATTCAATGCAGCGCGGTAATAAGGTGTGACCATCCAATATCAGTTATGGTGCATTTAGTGCCTGCCATTTTCAAAAACTCGTTATGGACAACTTGTGTAAAAAATTTAAACTTTTTATGTTTATTTATTGTCATGTTATAAAGCCCAATGACTCACACAGACGGACAGAAATAAACTAACTTTGTGAACCTCTGACCTTATTCTTTAGCAAGCTTACCGCTTGTGGCACTTTATGTGCCCAGTCAATCTAACAAATATAAACTTTTTATAGCTTTTCAATGTTCCTAAGTTATGGCACATTTCCCGTTTCTGCATTGTGCATTGTGCAGCTATGTAACGTAAGACCTCCAACCTTCAACTAGCTGATCATAACACATGACATGAGCAACCTTCACCTCAATTTTAGCCTTTCAGATCTCTCAGTCTTGAGTTAGGAGCAGGTATGCAACAGAGAGACAGACCGACATTGAGACATATGGTGGACAGACCAGCGTAAAGCTTAATGTGCCAACTTGAGGGAGGGTCTCATAATAAAGCAAGCAAGTAAATGTTACAAAAATGTGTGGATCTGGACACCATCTAGGTAGAGGTAAAGATAAAAGTAAAGGTATGCCATACTCGTAGCCAATTGTAAGGTGCAGAGCTGATTGTAGTCTCTAGAGGGTCAGCCTGCAGGGAATGAGTAATAAATCCAGCAGTTGGCTCCAGCCTGGAGTTACTTCCCACGGGCCTGGAGCCTACCACTACGAATATCTTCTTACCTCTCAACCTATAACAAATAAATACTACTGAACAATCCACTAACAAGTGACCAGAAAAAGCAACATATGAATGACAATTGTAATCACTTATGTACATAGTAGAGCAATATGACAAACCCGGACGAGAGGCTTTCATGTAGGCATAGAGTGACTGTAGGTATAGACCTTGCAGCTTATAAACTGCCAAGCGATTAGTAATGCCAGCACAATCTAACAGAGCATGACAGATAACGGACGTGTGACAAGTAGTAACGATCATGAAATATATCAACATTACTGCGTAGCAGCATCAAAACAATACATTCGTGTTCATGTTCTTTCGGGTGATCGTGGTATCAGAAGCTGGTATGACAATCCACAGTCAGCGCTGAGGCCAGTTTTCACAGTGGCCCAACGTGCACGCCTGGTGTATGCAAAGTGTCTATATGTGTAGGTGGTGTGTGGCTATTTTCATGGTGACAGTGCATGCGTGTGTCTGTGAGACCTTTGTGCTGTATATTTACAGCACCCAGCCTTCACTGTTTTGTTTCTCTAGGCGCCAGACCTAGTGCGTCCTACGCTCAACAGTCGCCGAGCGGTTCGCCATCCCAGCAAGGTCACAGCAGGCCCTGGTGCAGCGGCAGCCTGGCACGGCACGTATGGCTGACACATACCTGTTGTTGACATTGTAAATACCCCAATTTGAATTGAAACTGTGCTTGCTGACCTCTTCAAAATGGTCACCATGTTAAAAGTTAGCTGAAAGCTGGTAAATTTCTGCATTTGGTAGCAAAATGTTGTGCCGAATGATTGATGAAAATTCTGTTACAATATTGAGTCACTTAGAAGATACTGCACCTTTTATCAAGGCACCTTCTTAGCTGTTTTTGTCCCCACCATTTATACATCTTACCTGCACCATCTGTACTGCTGGCTGCAGTGGCTTCTGTCTAATTGCAAAAATCGCACTTTCTATTATTTTAGTCTTGCCATTTCCAGATGACTTTAGTAAAAATTGCAGACGAACCTGGGTAACTACGCAAAATTTCGTAAAGAAACACTGGCATTTTCATAATATTGCATTTTTCGTTGCAGTACAATTTTAGCTGCACCATGTATAAACTGGAATAAGTAAATCAAGCTACAAGCAATCAATCAGCAAAAAGATGCCAACCTGCATCCATTATGATAACTCCAGTTAGTAAGCCAACTTCGCCATCAGTCAGTTTGAGTGGATTGAACACATCAGCAAACTGACATTGGACCTCAAAGAAGTCACCCATTGGCATGCGACGTATCATACGCCTGGACAGTTAACATCACCATAAGATATATGACACCACACCTCGTCACTATTTCAAAATAAGTTCATAAATTCATAAAGTACCAATGCTTACAGCGCAAAACTGTGATCAGCAGATTACAACTGTTACAAAAGTATGGAATACAAAACTAAGTAAAACGAGATGTCAGAATCGAAAAATCGCTGAAACAGAGCAGTTTTGAGATGACATTTAAGCACACAGCAATGGAGAGTTCTTGAACAGAAGGCAGACCGTTCCAAGCTGCCAGCCCAGCAAAGGTGAAACAACAGTCGCCAAGTTTCAGCCGTGTTCTCAGTTGCTCATGGCAGTGACACTGGGACAGCACTCGATTATGATGGACAAGATGCAATAGTAAGCACAGCTTCTATGTAGGGGTGCATGGGTACCCAGCGCTTTACCCAGTTCTGGCCCAGGATACCCGACATTACCTAGACATGGTGGGATATTTCTTTACCATATGGCCGGATCTGGGTAATATGTCATGAGTTTTCCATCTACCAGCGACATAAAATGCTGAAAGGGAAAGTCAGATTTTGTCCTGCGACTGTCTTTGCTCCACGACACTGTGGCTTCATTACTGACTGAAAACTGCCAACTTGCTGCATACCAAAAGGGCGATCAGTGATTTTCGAAGAGGACCGGGTCGATGGACGAGCAGGAGTGACCATAGATGAAGAACGTGTGCTGTGACAAGGTTGAACTGTGATTATCAGTGTCTTGACAGTCACACTGAGAGTTCACAAGGATTGGATTCCATGACTACAAAGGTTCACTTCAGTTCAAGTTCTTTTCATTTTTTTCTGCATATGAGTTCTAGTTATGTTCAGTTCTTTGAAAAGTAACAGTTCTAGTTCTGATGATTCGTTTTGGGTTCAGACTGATTTCAATCTCTACTGGTAAGTAATATCACCTTTTATGACTTTTGCTATGTTAATCACTGCATGTTACCACTAACATTTCCATCAACTGTATTTTTATTACCACTTGCAAATGCAGTGTGGTAATGTTTTCAGTTGCATCCGTCTGTGTGTCTGTTTGTCTGTCTGTCTGTCTGTTAGCAACTTCATGTAAAAACTGAAATTCTACTAGAGATGTATCTGTGGACAAGAAAGAAATGAATAAATTTTGAAAGTCTTCCAGATCTGGATTTAGGAATTCTTCAAAGGATTCTTCAACATTGCGAGATATGGCATTTTTCCACAATTTGGCTCACATTTCTAGAAAAAAAATTATCGGATCTTGCGAAAATGTTATCACAGATGTATCTTTGGACAACGATTCACCATTGAATCTTGGAAGTGATCTGGGCTGGAGTTGCATTCTGGCTACATTAGGGGTTCCTGCTCTATTTCTGCGCTATTCATGCTATACTGGCAAGTTTGCAATATGCAAGTTATTTTGTGTTACTGGCACTTATTACTACCGGTTTATTCTTAGGCAAAATGTCAACATTAAAAGTTCAGGACCTAGGACCAAACATCTGACACATTTTGACGGAGCGACACTTGGCTGTCTACGAGATTTAGAGTCTGGGTGTCAAAAAAGCATGGATGTAAAACATAAGACCTCCTAATTATCATCAAGCGGTCCAATAGTAGCCCACAAATGTGTAATTTGTGCCAGTGGAGTATAAGCAGACTTTTCTTACACAAGCAGCACATATACAGAGTGGCCAAAAAACCAGGCCATTTTAAAAAGTTTGTAACTTGAGCAGATTGAGCAAAAAGGTGATCCCCATATCAATATGCTGCCCGTCTCGTGTACTCGGCAAGGAGGAGTGAGCATGTGTCTCCTCTTCTTCGTGAGCTCCACTGGCTGCGCATCCCAGAGCGGATCGACTTCCGTCTCGCCGTTCTAGTTTACCGTTGTAGGAAAGGCACAGCACCACGTTATCTTGGCAGTGAGCTACAGCGGGTTGCCGACATCGAGTCATGTAGGCGTCTGCGATCTGCATCGTCACCGTCGCTGCATGTTCTACGGTCATTGCACAGGACCATCGGTGATCGCGCCTTCCCCGTTGCCGCGGCAAAGATTTGGAATGCGCAGACGCCGGCGATCACGTCGCTGCCGTCGCTGGGGGTATTCAAGCGTGCACTGAAAACAAAACTGTTCTGAAGATCATAAGACAATGCAAACTATCGGCCACACTCGGCGTGGTCGGAGTCGGGATGGTGTGTTCAAGGGGGACAAGTACAAATTCTGGAAATTATCGCAAACGACTTTATTCACGACACCAACTATTCGGAAATTAAAGCGATCGCGCGCAATCCACGAGCATCAAGTGTAGGCCTAACTTACAACATGTAGACCATGTTGTAACGTATTAGTTATTACTGTGATAAACGCTACGTTTAGTGAGTAGCAGGCTAGCAGTGAAGAGAATCGGTGTCGGCGAAGATGCTATCAACAACACTGTTCAGGCTGCGAACTACAGTGAATGAGTTGGG
>Ga0049105_1000438_pt1 | contig 14200 bp, 17 predicted proteins | sample WorMetvaBAHAMAS1_FD_61260 | JGI IMG/M metagenome (GOLD analysis project Ga0049105, IMG submission 61260) | Worm MetaG Olavius vacuus BAHAMAS.1 | ecosystem: Host-associated > Annelida > Digestive system > Unclassified | place: Germany: Marburg | collected 2013-04-09
ACGTACTGCAACCGCTACTACCTGCTAAAACCAGTTTCAGTTACAATCTACGTCCTCGTCACCACAACAGACAATTACCTAGAAAGTCTGCTTACGTTAACGACTCTTGCTTCATCACTATAGAATGCTCCACTCTAACTCATATTAACTGTTTACTGCTATCGTTTACTCTCACGTTTATTGTCTGTATTGTCTTTGTTGCGATTTGTCAACTGTTTTAAACGAATATACATACATACAACTTGCCCATAGTTGAAACCGCGATCCTTTGATCAAAAGTTTCTGACGTTTCAATTATCACACCATCATGCCATGATGCCACACACACACGCCCGGAATGGACCTGTGTCGAAGCTGCTGGAGGTCTAATAAATATAATATTGCAACAGGTAATAAATAAGTTTTAAAATATTAGGGCTGGCAAAGATTAAAAATTTTTAACCGTTAACTTTATAAAATTTATTTTATCGTTAACAGTAACTGTTATTTTCGATTAAAAACCAAGCAACGTATAAATCGGCCGATATAACTGTTTTTGTGTTTCAGTTAGCAGTTCTGGCAACAATACAAATAGTGAGTGTTCTAAAATCTACATCAAGTCTCTTAAACAAAGTAAAATGTTGGCTGTCTCTGGATTGTTGTTTGTTGATGACGATTAATCACATGCCCATTGCAGGCGCTCTCATGATGAGAATGAGTAATGTCTGTGTTCAGATCGATGACGACAATAGCGGACACATCGACCTGCAGGAGTTAAACAGAGCGCTTCAGTTGGTCGGAATCCGGATTCCTGGCTATGAACTACGTGACCTCGTGGCAGCAGCTGACAGAGAACACGACGACAAGATTAACCTTGACGAATTCCAGGACGTAAGAAGATAATTAAACTTGTGATTTACCTTGTACGTCCTTCCGGCGAGACCACCCCCAGCGAGGTTTAGGCTAGCGCTTAGCGGACCTAGCTATGTCTGCAGTCTTTAGCGTCTGCGCAGCTTTTGTTTACGTCTATAGGGGCCTACATAATTTACTGAAAAATTGCTTTTGTCTCTGTTGCACTGAATTGTACAGTCTTGCAATTTAGGTTGGCTTTCACGTTGTGTGTACGCTGAGGTGTATACACTGAGTGATCGTGTGCTCAGCAGACTGCACTGTATCTGTGCAGCTGTACATGCAACTGAAGATTAAGTATGACGTGAAAGGTCAGCTACATAAAATGATCAAACCACCGAAAGAAGAGATCGTCGTGAAAAAGAAAGAAGACACGATCGTTCACACAGTTCGAATGGAAGAACAAATTGCATTTTCCAACTGGATTAACTTGTAAGTATGACCTTGCTTCTTTTTCTTTTACAGCCTGAGCCTGAAGACGAATAAGTGGATTGTTAATACACTGTGTCTCAAAAAAACATCCCCGGTGTTTTAGCTATTATAACTCGCGATTGTTAATAGATTATACAACGTCCGCAATTTCAGAAACTGAGAGTTGAATATCATATCATATTGTCTGTTTAGTGTTGAAGACATTTTGTTCACGTGCTAACAACATTTGTGAGAATAAGTAAAAGCAGCAAAGTGTTGCCAGAAAGTTCTGTAACGACAGAACAAGTAGCTCAGCTATCGCAGAGAGACCGCGCTGCAGGGTGGGTCAGTTATGGCCAAAAATAGAAGACTGTATTCTGCAGACATTATAGTCTACCTTCAACCACTGTGACGTAATCGGACTCAAAGCTGTCGAATTCGGTGAAATAACGCGAAATAAGGGCTATTACGCGGTTCAAGGTCATTCAAGGTCACCGATGTCGTTACCAATCGTCGAAAGCCCGTATGCAACTTCCTATTAATACTACCTATTAGTACTAACTGATATCCTATCTCGTACCGTTTCAAAGTTATCGCAGATTATTGTTCAAATTTTGGACGAAAACCGGTAAGGTAAAGGTAAAGCCATGCAGGTACTTTTCGTTTTTGAGTCCCCTTTGGGTTCTTAAGGGCAACGCACGCTGTTCATTTAGGCTCATTGGAAAGCTCGTAGTGGACTTCCTATTCGTGTTAATTGAACTTTTTCCGCTATGTGTTACGGCTGAGACGCTACGAGCGGATATCGATTGAAAATCGACATTTTTGCAAGAACTGGGTCAGTTTTGGTCAGTTTGGCCCACAACTTCAGGTACAAGGGCTTGTCCTCCGCCGGCGCCAACCATTCTTCTTGCGAGAAACTAGATGAGTGTGGTTTTTATACGGTACAGCAATTTCCACAGAAGTTTCTTTCGTTTTATTACAGTTCACGCGTTTGATAGACGAACAGACGGAGGGAAATCTCGTGGCTTATACCGCCCTGCGTAGCATGCAGCGCGGTAAAAACGAAGTAATTGCTCAATATCAGTCACCTATTACAATACAGCTGTCAAAAATATGACGTAGATCTAGCTTACTAATCGCTGCAGTTTCACGTTCATATAGTTAACGCATCAGCTGCTAGTCTCGCAAAGTTTGAAATATTTAATTTGACATAAATAAAATTGTTGTTATTGGCAGAAACTTCAAGGATGATCCAGACTGCGTGAAACATCTGCCAATAGCGAACGACGGCGCAAACTTGTATGAGAAGTGTAAAGACGGCATTCTGCTCTGGTATGTGGTTATCGTCAGTAATCTGAAAGACTGCTCGACTAGATTGACAAAATGTGAAATGCGCATATTGCACATGTGTGCACTATTCATAAATAAACATATTCACGTCAAGCCACAACTTCTTGCATCGTATATTGTTATTCTTATTGTTGTAGTCATTATCATCATCGGCGTCGATCATAATCAGCGGCAGCAGCAGTGTTATCTGTAAATCTAACCGACTGTTTTATCCCAAGAGTATCTCACAAAAATATAATGAAAATTGATCAACAACTTATTGGGTAATACTAACAGACAGACGATACAACCGAAACATTCTTGGCGGCGGTAACAACAATGTAAGACTTCTGAAACACTCGGAGCATGATGCGCTGCAGCAGTGCCATTTTGCTGGTTGTTAGGCCGCCTGATGATAGGCAGGAGGCATGCGCAGGAGGTCTTATGTTTACCGCTGTCCGATGCGTTATTGGATTTGTAATTAAAATCCAGGGGCTCGATTTTCAAAAAATCTTATGACAAACTTAAACGAAAAACTTATGAAAAAGTCTGACTTACGAAAAACTTACAAAAATCTTATAAAAAACTTAGGACGGAGTTATGCAAAACTTATGAAAAACTTACGACGACATTACAGGTATCTTACGAAAACGTAAAATTCGCATCAAGTGATGTCATTCGGTAAACCCTCTGTCAGAGGCTGTTATTGGTCGAATACTTTGAGCTAAAAATAACTGACAACCAGAGTGACGATTTCTTAGGAATGCTTTTGAAAAATGACTTACTATTTTCCTAAGACAGTCTTAGGAAGTCGTATCTCGCTGACTTACAAAAAACTAATGAAAACCTTACGACAAACTTACAATAAATCTTTCGAAAATCTTACGAAGCTTCGATAATCGGGCCCCAGAACGACTGGCGCGACGTCGGGCGGTCTCGAGTAGCAATACATCGCAATTGCCACCTTTTCTAGTTTGTGTAATTGCTACCATTGATGTCACTATCGCTAAATGTGTAGACTACATGACGTGAAATATATTCATTCTAGTATTAAGGACGTGCGATGCACGCACGCATGCGTTATATCATTGTTTTGTAGCAAGCTGATAAACTTCTCGCAGAAAGACACAATACACGAGCAGGCGATCAACAAGCCGGCCAAGCCTGGCGCCAACCTGAGCGTCTACCAGTGCCATGAGAACTTGACACTGGCCATTCGATCAGCTCAGGCAATTGGTTGCAATGTCGTCAACATTGGACCCGAGGATCTGTATGAAGGCAAAGAACATCTTGTTCTTGGTTTGATGTGGCAAGTCATCCGTGTAAGTAGTCGTTCGACACTCATTAGAGTTTGATTTACGTTTGTTCACCATCGTGTCACATCTTGATGTACCAAACTATTAGATTTCTGTGACCACGTGTTAACATACAGTTACACAGTTATGTGTATACGACATTACATTGCCATAGCAAGAGGTCTGACACAGACACAACCATACAGCTAACTGACTATACAGTATAGCTAGTAAATGTAATGAGTAAAAGGTTGATAAAAGTAAACTGGAACCGACTTCCTTCGTACAGTGTGGAGGCGCCCTCCGTCAACTCATTGGATGAAAATCTTGTCAGATGTGGACAACTGAAAAGCCGATGCTTACGAAGTCCATTAACAACAAGTAACAAGTAAAAGAAGTGGTTCAAAGTAATATCAAGAGCACGTAACATGGAGAACCAGAGAGACAAAAACTTTAGGAGATACGTTGGACGTGTTTGTTGCAGCGTTGTCTCCATAATTTCATTATTACTACCCCAATTACTACAGTTATATTTATAATACGAGTTCCTAAAATGCACCAAATTCAATTTAAGGTGGGCTGTGCCTGAAACCTCACAATGTTCTCCATACTGTCTTGCTGGCTTTCAGGAAGTAGGAAGAATAGAAAAGGAAACGCAGGAAAGTTAAGAATTTCCATTTCCAGATAGATTGAAAAAAAGAGAAGAATGAGGAAATGGAAAAAATGAAACGGAGATAAAGAGTAGAAGGAATATGAAAAGTATGGACATCAGGTTTTGGAACGGTATTTCCTGTCTTTGAGAACTGCAGAGGAAACGAACATTGGACGTCAAGCACGTCATGTGACGTAACGTGATACGTAATGCATGCGTCTTGTGTTTTAGCAGTGTTTCACAGATTAGACATTAAACTTTTAAGACCGATGAAGACGAATAAAAGGCTATTAACGTTTACATATGAAGTCGGGCCTAACTGTTGTCGTACAAGTTTGTTGCATGTCGTAACTTAATTCTTACAGACTATGGTGACTAGTGAGTAGACGACTGTGACGTGTAGATTGGTCTGCTGGCTGCTATCAACCTCGTTCAGCACAAGGAGCTCGTCGCTCTGCTCGAAGAAGGTGAAACCCTCGAAGATCTCATGCTGTTGTCTCCAGAACAGATTCTCATACGTTGGGTGAACTATCATCTCAATCGCGCCGGCTGCGGTCGACAGATCTGCAACTTCACGTCCGATATCAAAGACTCGTTCGCTTACGTTCATCTTCTTAATCAGATCGCACCGTCAGACGCTGGCGTCAACACAGCACCGCTAAAAGTACTCGTACTTCAGAGCTATTTCGAATATTATATGTTAGACTATTTTATAGTGCGCGGACTCTTACAGCATAAGCAGTCACGAGTGCATTTTAGTCCTAGTCATTTTACTAGTCGTTCAGTCATTTTAGTACGTGTCACTATGTTGGAGCGCGCTATTGCTGAAGGCCATTCTGTCCGTCCGTCCGTCCTTCCGTCCGTCACATTCGTAAATCTTGATCCACTGCTAGACGTAAACGGTTCAAGATATCGAAATATTTTTCACGTCATAATGACATGCGATGTGATGTGTATCATGTTTCTAGTTTCTTGATGTCAACTTTCGTAGTCCTGACTTCAGGGCTTCAACATGAACAAGTGCGTTATAGAGAGGTACCTCCCAGCTGTCGATACCGAAAATGTGCCTCTCTAATCCGCAATAACCTGGAAATGGTGCGAAAAAGGAAATCGGATATTGGCTATCGACTGGTACTAGAAACAACGACCTTGAATGACCTTGAACAACCTAACGGCCGTTACTTAGCGTTATTACGCTGAATCATGGACGGCGCTAGCTTTTTTTGTCTTCGTTGAGCAGCGTGGAGCAAACAGAAGGTCACAGGGGGCAAATGACCAGAGCCAGCGCAAGTTTGAACGAGGCCCCGCAATACCCCAGTGAGGCCCACCCAGAACATCCGTTTTAATGAACACTTGCCTCTATCCCTTTCCTCACTTTCCTTCCTTCCACCCTTTCAACCCTAAAAGCATAGAATTGCATACTGGATCTAGAGAATTGCTAGTGAGAAATGTCTGTTGTTGCTGCTGTAATGATGTTCATAATACTAGCAATCATTGTCTGTCGACGATATGGTGTTCATAGGAGTCCGACCTAAGGACGCGCGCGGAACTGATGCTCAAAGAAGCTGACAAGATAAAATGTCGCGTGTTCCTGACGCCAGAGGGAGTCACTAAGGGAACGTACAACCTCAATCTCGCCTTCGTCGCGCACCTGTTCAACCGTTATCCAGCTCTGGAGATGCCTGACATGGAAGTGGAAATTGTTGAAGAGACGCGCGAGGAAAAAAGTACGTCAGTTGACTGTCTTGTGTGGTTGGCCTTTGCTGCTGGTTTTACGAGATGGTATATAGCCTTCATTTTCCTGTCACATGAATAGAGCGAAACTAAGTTACTGAGGAAGGACAAGTATGGCCCGCTATCGCAGGCAAACCGCGCTGCAGCGTGTGTAAGCTTCGGCAAAAATATAATTGCGAAAAGCGTGCGTCTTAACATCGTTCTAACCTACGGCATTGACGTCGACAAATGCGACAAAATGCAGCGTGGTAAAAATGAAACCAAGACTAGCAAATGTGAATGATTTTCAGGTGAAATGCTAATGCACGCGTTATTTTGATTTTGATGATTTTTGAACTGTTTTTTTGAGATGTGTTTTGTTTGGTCGTTGGCAGCATATCGTAACTGGATGAACAGTTTGGGTGTCACGCCACGAGTCAACCGTTTGTACAGCGACCTTGCAGATGGCCAGGTTTTGCTTCAGTTGTATGACATCATATATCCAGGCATTGTCAACTGGAAACGCGTTGTTAAGGAGTTCAACAAACGAAGAATTATCATGGAAATGATTGGTCGGTTTTGTGATAGTTTTTTTGTTTACTTTGCGTCGCGTCTATCGCTTTACAGTAAATATGTAAAAAAACTGTTTGCATTAAACTGTTTGAAATAAAACTGAATATCACTGTTAATCATTGTTTTATGTTTTTACTTAGTTTTTCAGTTTGTTTACTGTATTTTTGCTACAGTATTTGTGTGCTATTGCTGTGCTCCTTGATGGCGTTTGACTGTCAAGAAATAAAAGGATTACTTACTTACTTGAACTGTAAAAACCTCTGCCAAGGCTGTCCACGCTGAATTGCTGATGTCAGCAGTTATCCCACATAGTAATTTCCCATATTTTTAATGCAATATAGGCCTACCCGTAATAGTTGTACTGCATTTCGTGTAGTGGAATAGCAGAGCATACATGCAGGACATGTTCACAGTGTTGAATAAAGTATCCTGATCTAGACTGCTGAAACATGTAATTGATTGTTTTATTTTCCACGAGAAATCATCCACGACTTTTTGAACAGAAATTAAGCCTGTATATTATTGTGCAACCTCCTTGGCTGGCAGTACGGATGCAGACGGTTCCACACTGTGGGCTGAGGGCTTGTAAAATGTGGTACTGACGTCTGTACTTATGGCAGATGCGTATATCCAGTGAGTACAGATCGTACCCTAACTGACGACGACAGAGGACAATTTCGATCTGGAACGTAACGTATACGCCATGGACCATCTGGAGCCTTGATTATACCTGCATAGAACGTCCGAAATAGCTAGTTTTCATTGTGTGTAAAATTACTGTATGATGTATTGCTACAGGCAACTGCAACTACGCCGTGGAGCTGGGACAGCAGTGCAAGTTCTCGCTCGTTGGAATTGACGGCAAAGATATCTATGATGGAAGAGACGTTCAGACTAAACGCCAGCACATTCCGACTCTAGGTATTGTACTCTTTAAATAGTTTCAGAAAGAAGCGCCGTCTCATATGCACACACCGTTTCTGTTCGTTTTTTTCAAGTTTATTAATTACCATACATACTTTTTGCACTAATTATCGTTAACCTGTAATAACAAGAACGACATGAGCTCGTACAAGTTTCGTACCTGCGCTACGAGTTTTTTGCACGTTTTTCTGTGATATTCCTGTTAATTCTCCTTGTTCTGGAGAAATGGTAGCGCTGTCCTACACGAGACATGTTTGTTTGGAAAATTACTTCTCTGATCGGGAGTTTCAGGACCCTGAGGACATGATGATGTCGTATGTTTGAGCAGCACTGGTTTGGCAGCTGATGAGAGCTTACACGTTGAGTCTTCTCAACAAACTGAAGGCGCTTGACCAGTCCGGCACGAGCACTGACCAACAGATTGTCACCTGGGCAAATAACAAGGTGATTGATTGCTTCATAACACCTGGATTGATCCGAAATCACCTGACTATCATGCAGTCTGACGCGTCTGTAGCCAGGGATGTGGAGTCCTCAATTTTTTGTTGGACTCGCTTCGACTATGACACTTGGGTTAGAAAATTTAGGACTTGAGACTCCAACTCCAACTCCAGCCATAAAAACCTGGACTCCGACTCCGGGCCCAAAATTTATGCACAAAATCACACTCCAATCCCGACTCTTAGGACTGACTGTGTGACATTCTGATTTTGCACTTAAGGATTGAGAGAAATTCTAAAATCTTCAAATAAAAGTTAAAGAAAGTGGCATGATGATAGGACACGTAGCACGACCGGTATGAACTGTACACCGGCCGAGACCGCGTAGTACTAGGTTTAATGTACAATCAAGGGGTAGTACGTGCCCAGACCAAAACCCGGACTTAGGGAAACTTCGACTCCAACTCCGACTATGACTCCACATCCCTGCCCACATCCCTGCCTGTAGCAACGGAAATTGTTCGTGTTATTGTAAATAACATACACAAGGCATGCGTTTAAGGCCATAACTAAACTGAAGCAGATGTATTTTTCTGGATTCACTGTGCCAATTTTTAAAAAATCAGGGATGTTTTAGCATCGAAAACACCCTCGAAATTTAAAAAAAATTATCACGGAGTATCCAGAAAAACGTATTTGCTTAAGAGTTTGTTCGTCAGAGATAGAACAACATCTGCAGCTACCAGACACATTCCCTAGACTTTAAATACACCTAAGGGCATTTATGCTAGACCCCATATACAGCGCTCCCCCACAACATACCTGGATTTGAATTTTTAGGGTTAATTTCGCGGTGAAGGGAAAGGGAACGGAAAACGGAATGAAGGAAATGAAGAGAAGGGAGGGGAGGGGAGAAAACACCCCTCTTGGTTTCGGCTTTGCATCGATTTGTGCAAAAGTAGCATGGCACATTTTCACGGATGAGAGCGCGCGTTCCAGGCCCGTAGCCAAGGGGGGGGGGGCTTGGGGCTTAACCCCCCAGAAAAGCCTCCACAAAAAATTCTGGGTCTACCTTTGGCTGTTTTGGCATCAAATTCTGTGCTGTGCAGAATGCAACTTTATTGTCCTTATACCTTGGTATAAGGTAGTAATTTTCCCCACACGTCAAATCGGTCTCATTTAGAAGAATCGCTTGGAAATGTTTACTCCAATCACTTCCTTCACATGACGGTCTGAAAGATGTGTGTGTTGTCACTAGAGTGAACATTTTGTCGACAAATCATTCATCGGATGATTAGACTACATTTATCCGTATGACTGCGTTGAAATCATTGTGCAAACATTGTCTACCAGGTAGACAATGTTTGCAGTATTATGTCTGGGCTTGGCATAAAAAAAAATCCATTACAAGAGCTCAGGGTAGGCACTTACATAATGTATGGCTGAAAAATATTTGGCAACTGGAACGTGGCCAGAAGCTACTGAAATGCCAGGAAAAGCCATATAGTGTCCATAAAATGCAAGAAAACGCTTGGCGGCCGGGGCTCCGCCCCGGGCCCCGCTAGGGTAGCTTACAGCGCTCCCCCAGACCCCCTAGCTGGTTGGGAGGGGGCTGGCTGCCCCTCCTCAAGAACCCCTCCTCCGCTGTCTGCCTTTCGGGCCTCGCCTGTCCTCGCCCCCTAAGTTTAGAACTCCCCCAAGTTAAAATCCTGGCTACAGCCCTGGCGCGTTCCATTGTGACGACTGACGAGTATGTGAAGGAGTCAGCTACTGAGCTGTGTTGTGTTGCGTGGTTGGACAGTGGAAGGCGACTGGCAAGGACTGTAAGATTAGCGGCTTCAACGACCCGGTCATCTCAAGAGGACGCGTTATCATTGATCTTATCGACGCTGTCAAGCCTGGATCAGTCAAATACGGCGTCGTGAAGGCCGGCGATAACGATGAGGTACATGTATTTGCGTGTCATTATAGGCCACGTTAACCCAAACGATGCCATTTTGCACGACGTCGGCTGAGCCTATAATGTTAATACTTGTAGTGGATTTGTAATTTATCAGTCGGACATTTTATTTGGCGGATGACTGCCAGCATGACGACGACTTTGATCGTCCAACGTCGCCACGTGTGAGGTTCCAAGAACTCACACAAGTCTGGGCGATCACTCATTTACTGTTGCTGGACCGCGTCTGTGGAACAATCTACCTCTCCATCTACGTGACTCTCAACATACTTTCCAGGAGTTCCGCCGGTTACTGAAGACGCACCTGTTTTGCTGGGGACAGCGGCGCCTAGTGGCTGTTTGCTTTTTGTACGCCTTATAAATCTGCATTTACCATTACATTACATTTTCCTATTTATCTTCGTGTTTTAACTGATGTTAAAAATCTTGAAACAGACAAATCTATGTTTTGTTGAGGTTGTTGGTGCTGGAAATATTGAGTTCTGTTAAACTACCATACATGTACGTCTGTAGAAAAATATACGCCTGTGAAATAAGTTAGGTCTACATTTTTTTTGCTGACGCTTATACTATACAAGTTTTTGCACATGTTAATACAGTCATGATCATCATCATCAAGGTTTATTTCAGACATGGTCCATATAAAATTAAGAAAAATAAAGAGACGCACCTACAAGGCTATACATGCAATAAAACACACAAGAAAAACACAAGTGACAAACAGATAGCACACATTTAACATTTCAGTATCGAATCTAGACTTTGAACGGTTTGTTTAAGTAATACGTTCAAAACTTGTGATGAAACGGACACTGTGGAGAGGGTACTGTTCGCATTGATGTATGAAGAACGCCCGTAATGGAGAGCTTGTGAGCTGTGTTGTGTGGTGTGTTGTGAAGGAGAAGCTAAGCAACGCCAAGTACGCGATATCAGTGGCGCGCAGCAAGGGCGCAGGCATTTACGCTCTGCCAGAAGACATCGTTGAAGTCAAGTCTAAGATGGTGATGACCATCTTCGCGTGTCTGATGATCCTCGATTACGAACAGCAGCAGTGAACGATTGTCACTCGCTGACAACAGAAGACAAACTGTTGTTCACGAAATGTTCACATTCCTCCGTCGCTCATCTCTGCCAGTGAATATGACTGATTAAAATTTACTGATTTAGCTGACAGTTTATCTCCAACTTGAACTTTATGCTTCACTTTGAGGTAGTTCGTATATGTTACTATATTGTATATACGACGAACAGCGTTTTTCATATCGATTTTCATCAAACATTTGTAATAAAGATACTTGTAACGAGTGTTATTTCAGTTATCCGTAACTGTAATAGAAACTAAATAAATAAAAGCTTATACTGGGAGAGTATTTATAACGTCTGAAAAGCGGGACTAGCTTAAAAAATACCTTGCAAATGAAGCCATTTCTGAAGATTAACAGAAAAAAAGTATGATGAACTGTTGCGGCACACCGGTATAAAACTTTATAGCATTGTAGTGTGTGTAAATGTTGGTGCTGTTTGAAATGACACTTGAATGCAGTATCTGCTATGTGTTTTGTGTAATTTATAGACCTATAAAATAACTGTAAATAATTGCAACTATAACATACTTTTGTCTGTCTTCTCACATCACTCGTGTTCTTAAATCTTTACACTGGCTCAAAATAAACAGACGTATCAAATATAGGCCTAAACTCCTTTCTCTAACATATAAAGTTCTCATAACAAACCCATCTCCACGACTTGACTTCTGTTCAACCATGTCACAACAAACGTTCTTCATCTATGGTCACTCTTGCTCGTCCACCTACCCACTCCTCTTTGAAAATCACTAATCGCTCTTTTCGGTATGCTGCGCCTTGTCTATGGAACGAACTCCCCACTGATCTTCGCGAGCCTCGTCAGACACAGTCTCCTGCTCTTTCTCCTATCACACATGGCAGTTCATCATTTTCACCATCTTCACTATCACCACTTGCATCTTCTCTTACTCGTTCAGTCTTTCAATCTGAACTTAAGACTTAAGACTTGGCTCTTCGGCAAATCCTTTCCTCCATACACTTTTTCCTTTCCTACCGGACTGATTCCACGGACTCTGGGACCATTTAGTGTTTTTATTCTGCTCAACGGCTGGATTTGTTTGCATGGTATTTTTTAGCCGGCTGTTAGTCGGTTTTCGAACGCACTTTAAAATCAACGCACATTCATTTCATTTCATTTCATCTCACCGCTGTTACTGCTGAAAATCTGATGTTCAACTACGCTAACGATATCTACATTGTCATCCCTGCAGCTTCTAATACATCAACTCCCGGTCTGCAGAACTGGATCATGTAGACCGATGTACGCAAAGCAACAACCTGAGAATATGGGGCCAAGTCGGCCGAAACTAAATTTTATAAACTGTAAGCTCAAGCATGGTGAAGGTCTGCCACCACTGATATCGGACATTCCCAGCGTGATCTCCATTAAGATGCTTGGCGCGACTATGACGAATCAATTGTCTGCCGGCGAGCACGTCCGCGACGTCATTGTCAAGAGCCCGCAGTCTCTGCACGCGAGGAAACTGCACTATCACGGCATGAGAGACGACTCATTGAGGCACGTCTACAAGGCTGTCGTCCTCTCCAAGCTGTTATATGCTTCACCGACATGATGGCGTTCTACGAAAGCAACGCGGCTGACAAGCAACGTCTCGAAGCATCTGTCCGACGTGCTATCCGGCTCGGCTTGTACCTAGCCGACGACCCCCACACTGTCTCAACTGACTGCTGCTGATATGAATAACAATACTGACAACCTTTTCGCGAACATACTCTACACTCCTCACCATGTTCTGCACAAACTTCTCCCGGAGAAAACTAATCACACCTACAATCTCAGACCGCGTCGTCACTCGCTCTGTCACTATATATCTGTTAAGACTGACTGCAATCATTTCATAAACAGGTTACTTTTTACAGACATTTATTAGTTTACTCTGGTATTGTCATGGTTGCATTTTGTCAACTGTGTTTTAAAGAAATGCTGATGATGGAAGCATGTACAACGATAGGCTTTATGGTCAGTTTGCAAAACTTTGCATGCTACAATTAGGCCATACAGTCTTGAAATCTTCCTCCATCGATCCGTCCCCCATCGAGAGTCGAGACTGAGCGACAGCGACCCATCACCGTGCGAGGCCGCTATAAAGCAAAATCTTAATACCGGTAAGCATTGCGACGTTTATCCGCTAATGAGTTGTTATCGACATCTGTTCAGTACTTTGCGAGTTGCGACATCAATAGGCCTATTTGAAAGGTAATCCATCAAGGGCGTACCTCGAATCCAGAAACGATAAATGTTGGGTTAAGGACAAGCCAATTTTTTGTTTAAGGTAGGCTAATATATAGTCGTGTATTGTAGTGCGTTAAATTAAAAACTAAAAATGACATTAAAAGCAACAAATATAAAAAAAACGAATCTCCTAAAAATTCCCGGAAATTCCCGCCGGAAATTTAGCACATAACAATTCCCAGGAATTTCGGTGGCCTTGGCCGACAGGTCGGCCCGTGGAGCGCTGGAGCCGACCTGATGAGACGCGTGCCGTCATACGATATCCGCACAACTTTTAATTTTCACTTCTACAGTTTACGACCCGTTGACTCTGCAACTCCCGGGTAAAATATACTGATAAGTTAAAATCACCACCGGTGCCTAAATTGGTTTTCGTCATGGTTTTCAATTTTTATGTCTTTGTGCTCATTTTTGCTTTGGATTACAATTATAATTTTTGTTATAAACTTGACAGTTTTAAGTTCATGTTAAATATTTTGGATCATTGAATCGTTTCCGTACGCTGTTAGCTGAGATCATAGAAGTGACGAAGTGGTTGCTAATAAATATAAATCTGTTATTCTCACGTCCAAAAAGAAGTACTACTCTAATCTTATCTTCTCTGTAAATGACAACCCCCGTCGTCTCTGGCAAACTGTAAATAAGTTACTTTGTCGTAAACCTGCATCACCTCTGC
>Ga0049105_1000439_pt1 | contig 14196 bp, 13 predicted proteins | sample WorMetvaBAHAMAS1_FD_61260 | JGI IMG/M metagenome (GOLD analysis project Ga0049105, IMG submission 61260) | Worm MetaG Olavius vacuus BAHAMAS.1 | ecosystem: Host-associated > Annelida > Digestive system > Unclassified | place: Germany: Marburg | collected 2013-04-09
CAATATTGGCAGGCAATCACCCCAAACGATAGCGTTAAAGTGAGGCACTCCCCTCTCGCTAGCGAAAATTTGACGAATAATCAGCCATAACTTGGAAACGGTGCAAGATAGGAGGTAAGTCAGTATTAATCACTAATAGGAAGTCGTATATGAGCTTTCGATTGGTACCAAAATCGGTGACTCTTGAATGACCTTGAACGGCGTAATGGCCGTTACATTGCGTTATTTCACTGAATTTGGTAAACATACGTTCCAACACATAACCGCCGGGTCGATCTATGTCAGAATTTATGCACGAATCTACGTGTACGATGTCGTCGTAAAGAAAGTTCACGTTCGCTATCTCATCTCCTGATGAGTTTCTTGTCTATGACTGATGTAAAACGCGTTAAACACTGCGTAATAAATAACTAGGGTCAGGTTATCGTTTGATTAATTCTACGGGAGTACGGGTGTATTTTCTGATGGTTGTTGCGTGTTTGGTCGTCAGTATCAGTGCTGTTAGCGGCCTGGAAAGGCTCGTCTCCCAGATGTGTCGTCGAGCGGCACGTTAAGTCAACTCATTAACACTAACACGAACACCGACAGAACGAGGCATCAGAACAACATTATTGCTATTGCCCATCTTTTGCAGCAAATCTTTTTTACTCTTTCTGAAGAAATTTTCTCAAGTTGTCAGTTTGGGTTGTCATATGCCGTATTTCACAATATATACGCGGGAAAAAAACTGCACGTGAAAGATGTACATCGTGTTCTATAAAATCGTGACCGCTTTTCATGTTTGCTATAACTTTTTACTCTGTGGAGAAATTTCAATAAAGTTTATACCAAGCTGTTCGTCTTGATACCTGGCTAATTGCCTGCTGCGATATTTTTTCACTGGCATTACAGATATTCTTAGGAAATCATGATGTAATAGCCACGTCATTCTTTACTGTAGAGTGCTGCTGTGCTATGATGAGGCGGCGATTTCTTTTACCGGCGAGTTTGGTTGCGTTGTAAGGTGTCTGATGACAAAACGAGCTCGAAACCGCCGAACAACATAAACTCATTTTCACGCTTAAGTCGCTTTTTTCTTGATAAGTTTTAGTTATACATGTCTGTCCCTGAATTTCCAAAAACTTCGCGAAAACGATAAGCGATGGAATTTTTAACGCGCGAGCCTCGTTACGTTTCGCACCGGCAACTCTGGTTATGCTGCAAACAGGTCTTTTGGTATAACCGTGTGATATTACGGCGACCTAATTTTGCGAATTATCTGCGTTGGATATCCATTTCTGTCGAACTGCAAGACGTGTCCTCTTGACCAATCACAGTCGCGGTTAGTCATACGACAAAAATATATACTTGGATATCGGAAATTAATGACATTATCGACACATACTAATAGATATCCCGGTATCACTTGTGCATGTTGAATACAGAGGATACACCTACAGGTGGACTCGCAGTCCAATTGAGTTGGCTTGGTCTGAGGGTCTGTTTAGTACAAATCTAAAATCATCATATGAACCGGGTAAACTCTCGCAATGACCTCGGCATGATGTAAACATTGCCATGAATATTAGTAATGACAGTAATAACGAAACTTTTATAAAGTCATACGTGACCTACCATTACCGACTACCTTCAGTGACCTTCAAGGTTATTTCAGCTGCTGCAATTTACCTACGCGACATCTACGCTGAGTGAAGCGGGTATTGGGTATCGTCGTTCGTTTGTCAATGTGTCTGACCGTTCGCGCAAAAACTGAGAAACCACTCATCGGAACACATGCTACGGCGAACCCTGAAAGTATAATAATAATAATAATAATAATAAGTATAATAAGTAAGAGTTTAATACATATGACATTCGCACATGTGTACAATGACATACAAGATGAAGATAATACCAGTGACTATAGATTTGGGTGAAATTCGACTGAGATCTGTTCTGCGTTCCTTTCGATGAGAAAAGTGCGTAGCTTACATCTCGAACACTACTGGTCAGATTCTGATGCAATTTTACATAGTTGGTTCTATAAGTGGAATAAAAGTCGGCACATTTGACACTGATAGCTAAAATTGATGTCAGCGCGCAGGTTCGTGCTCCCTAAGACACAGTTTTTTTTCTAAATTTATTTTATAATCGTGTCGTTGATGTTATTCTGCTGTACATGTCGCTGTAACCGTATGCGGTGTATAACGGACGTAGGTTAGTTAACTCGTTGTACTTCGTCGTTTCTAATCTTCCAGCCCGGCGTCAGGTTCGGCGATCGAGTAAGACAAGCCGGCAGAAGAGACGTCGTGGCGCAGCGTCGGAGAATATCGGATCGTAATGGTGCCGAAGGTGACTGCCCGAACGACAGTTTACGTCGCGATGTCGCCGTAAATTACCTGATACCGGCCGACAGACCAATACGGGACGTGCCGTGCTACTCACCGCGCAGCGCAGCATGGTCCGAGTGCAGACGACGATGTGGCGGCGTGTCCTTGGCGGCGACGACTGAGGCAGTGACGACGACGACGACCACTACAGCGACTAAACTGCTACCGGTTCCTGCGTTGTTCGGAGTAGCAGCCGACAACTGGCGTTTTTCTCTCCTTCGTTCTTCCGGTTCCATCTTTGACGACGCACTGCGAGAGTGCGAGTGCATAGCCATGTCGGCAGGATGTCGACAGAGTGACCGGTTTTTTTCGGACGCTAGACCAACGCTCCAGTCGCTGCAACAGCAGCAGCAGCAGCAGCGACGGCGACGGCAGCTCTATTCGACGCGCGTCAGTTGAACTGATTCTATCCGCGGCGTTCCGCCGGTATCATCGATGTGGTCCGCCTGTCGCAGTCGAATGCCGACCGACGGCCGAGCAAAACGTTGTCGTTATAGCAGGCGACGTTGCGCCGAGTCGCTGCACGCATCAGTCACTGTAACGACATCCCCGGCCGGGCGCTCGCTCTGCCGTCGAACACACAGTTTTCGGCATTTAAATCTGCTAAGCCGCGCTCATCACTCTCGGGTCCAGCGTCGCATAGTGATTTCAATAACTGAGGTCGCCTAGATGCATCGTATTCGACCGTCATATACGCGCGCAACACCGATAAAATGAACGCCGTAGTAACTGCGTAAAATCCAGATATCGGTAACTGTAGCCAAGATTTTAATGCCTCCGCCAACAACGGGCAGCGGAGGCATTATGTTTTCCGGTCGTATGTCCGTCCGTCCGTTGTCGGTTAATACCTATTTTGCGTGATGCGATCTCTTTCGAGTGATTTCAATGAAACTTGCACATATATTCATCATGTGAGTGGGAATTGCGAAAAGGTTTTCAAGGTATGAAATGAAATGAAAATGAAATGAAAGTGCAGCGATTTAAAGTGCGTTCAAAAACCGACCAGGGGTCGGCTTAGTCTAACACACTTACCCGTACAGCCGTTGAGCATGGTCTGAGAGTCCGTGTAATCAGTCCGGTAGAAAAGGAAAAGGTCTATCGAGGAAAGGATTTGCTGAAGAGCAAAATCTTGAGTTCAGAATGAAATTCTGAGCGAGTGAGAGATGATGCAAGCGGTGATAGTGGAGAAGGTGAAGATGATGAACTGCCATGTGTGATAGGTGAAAGAGCAGGAGACTGTGTCTGACGAGGCTCGCGGAGATCAGTGGGGAAAAGGAAGTAGGAGGTCAGAGGTCAAGGTCACCAGACCGAATGCTATAACGGCGGAGGCATGCATTGCAACGATGTAGCGGCGAAGTTGACTTGTTGATTGCAGATCCTAAGTAGTTGCTTCTGCATCATTCATGAAGTAAAGCGCCTTTCGCACCGTAGATGCCATCAAAGGCGAATCTTGGGGGAGATTAAGTGGTAGAACATGAAGGGGCCTGGAGAAAGGCTACCGCCATCTTCAGTATGGAGTTTTTGGGCATTAAAATCTGTGCATTTTTGGTAGGCTGACGATAGCCCTATGTTTTTTTTTCTGCAGTATCACATACAGTAAGTCTGCTGCAGTAAGTCAGCTATTCGAAACTGTTAACGATTAATACTAAAACAACCGCAATATTTACGTGAACTATAGTGACAGTTGTTTCAACTTTCAACCGATGAGTTTATTCAACAATATTAGCTAAATTTCTACAGACACAGTTAGATATTTTAGTCACAATGAATTAATTTAACTTGTGTCTTAACTTCAGTTAATGCCTCGTCGACTTAGAGCAGAATCGTTGTGCGCTGGCAGTCTATATTGTGAAGAGTGTGTCTCAGTAAGCTCTGTATTTAGTAAGTTGTGTAGCTTCATATACATGTCAGGGACGCAGCTAGGATATTTTATTTCGGGGTGAGCCTAGAGATCTGGGAACTGAAGAATTTTTAAAAAGTTCTATATGATTAGGGTAAGAAATGCATGATTTTCCTTTGTATTCTACTAGTTTATTCTGAAAACGAGCAGTGTGTCACCAACCTACAGGGCAAACCACAGATAAATTTAGCATATTTTAAAAGAATTGGTTTCCAGTATTTAAGCTTAAGTGTTGAATTGTGCGTACTGGGAATAGGCAGAATAATGGATTGTATAGCACCGATCTCCGATGTAAGCCGCAGAGATGGTGGTGCATTATAAGAAGGAAGCGGATCATGGATGTTAGATGCTATGTGACTGCTGTTTAAGCTGGCTCGTAAATATCGCTAAATCTCGTCGTGTCGCGCGAGTATTCAAGGGTTTCAGGGTGGGCCCGGGCACCACTGGGTCCAACTCTGGCTGCGCTACTGATACGTGTAGTTATTATCCCCAGATCAGGACAGTAAGTACTCGTTTAGGGGATAACAGCTTTCGCTTCTCTGAATCGCGGTTAACGGTGACACTATCACTTTGGTTTCTATCGTTTGCATTCGGTGAACTGTGAATAACTGCAATAACTACCATTCAGTTGGTTGATCATTCTAACAGCTAACAGCGCTGTATCTTCATCCCGTTAATGCTGTCTCGAGCATTTTTGCCACAGAGCAAGGTAAACACGGACCGCCAACAATACGCGGCGCAGGCATTATACGTTTTCCTGTATGGCGCACGGCTGTCCGCCCGTCCGTTGGCGATTTTGCGCGACGCGATATTTCTGTACTTAGTAGGAGGGATTTCAATAAAATTTGCCACAAATATTCGTCATTGGTGTGTTAGACTAAACCGCCTCTTGGTCGGTTTTCGAACGCACCTAAAATCAATGCACTTTCATTCATTCATTCATGTGAGTGGGCACTGCATTGCATTTCATTGCTAAAAAGGTTATCCAGGTCAGAGGTCAAAGGCTAAGGTCATCAAAGGTCAAGGTCATAACCAGACTGAATGCTATAATAACGGCGGAGGCATGCATTTCGACGGTTTGGCGTCGAGGCTCACTTGATTGTTTTCGTGTAATTTAAAACAAAAACTTTCGCTTTATTCGCGCAGAGCAGAAGTCAGGCCTACTACCAACACGGTGACCGTACGGTTGTGCATTTTTTTACTCACCGCAGACTAGCTATACGTTCACGCACTTTCAGACCTTATCTCGCATGTTTCACCGTAAACCAGCCAGTTATTTTTTTAATCTAGACGTGTCGGTATCGCCCGGTACGGTACCATATTTAAACATAAGATAAACAAGCTACAGCTTAGGGTAGGGCTTTTATCCGCAGGGTCTTAACACAAATATTTCAGCCTTTTGCTTTAAAAATAATTTTTATGCGGCTTTTTGTGTGGATTTTAGAGAGATTAAGCCAGTCAAATGATAAATAAGTAATCAGTAAACCGCACTTATTTTGAAATAATTCACGAATACGTTGCTATTAAATAATTATATATATATGCTATTTTTTTGTGGCCACACAAGTCTTGGTCTTAGTCAAAGTGCTGTTTTAGTATGTATCTATATAAGACCTTCTAATGCAGCAAATTTACAAGAGGTCTTCATCCTCCAAGTTTAGGGTTTCATCAGGTCTGTATCTGGCACTGACGGGATATCGTCTTTACCCGTCGTATCTCCGAATTTTCGGAGTGTAGTCTACATGCGTGTGCATGCGGAGAATGCGGTTGAGCGGGGCACGGCTCGCCCCACCGTCTGCAATAACAACATTGTTGATGTCGACGGAATGCAATATAATGGGTACCCGGTATGAAGATGGGGAGAGATGTCAGACGAGGCGTCTGCCCGCTGTAACCGCCTCGGCAGTCCCATTAATCACCGCCGCAGCCCGAGGTTATTGTCATCGTTCTCACGTCATACAAACATTCATCATCATCATCATCATCATCATCACCGAGGATGGATGCGGCTGCTGCGGCTGCGTTGACACCGACGTCACCGTGACGTTTTGATGAGTTGTGGAACCATCTGTGTGCTGGTGTGCAAAGCTGCAGTGGACACTGGCTGGTCTATTGTGTCGGCTTAAGTGAATCAACACCAGTATTCGATGATCATTTGTCGCCAGTCGACGCCCGTACCTTCATTTGGCCACAATGCGTCACGCTTAACGATGTGCGGCTTGGCTGAAATACGTGAGCATAAACATCGGTATAATATAAGGCTAAAACGGCGACAAAATCGACATTACATCGGCGCTGGACCGATCGTGTCACCACGTACCAGAGGCGCTGGCGCCATATGGCATATATCCAGGAGGGGCACGTGCCCACCCACTTTTGAGAGTGGAGGGGGCACGGGGGCACAGGGCTGGAGCAACTGCAAATGCCCAGTGGTAAATGAGTTGCATTATTAGTTCTATCCGATAGTCGTATCTCTTCATCTACTTCGGATTTTCGTCTAACCGTGTGTCATTTGAAGAGTTTTGAACTTGGCATGCTCCAGAGCCAAATGTATCGGTAGGTAAATATTTTTTTACTTATTTTCCAGTATGACATTTAGAGTATTTAAACTCCAGCTGGTGCACGTGCCTACGGCGGCTTATAGACTCTTCGGCCTCGGGCAACCTCAGCGCCACTGCTTGTTTTGTATGGTTTATGGCATCAATTGACAAAGAAAGGCGGGCAAGAAAGCATGATAGGGTCAACGGTGACCCTTCCAGAGAGCCCGAAGCTGACCCTAAAAATATCTCTGACAGACAGAAACATCATTTAATTAGGGGCGGATCTATAGGGGGAGGGCACGTGCCCCCAAAATACAGTAATTTTCTCGAGGGTGAAGATGCGCAGTTCAATGCAAAATAGCGAATAAGCTTACTGTTTTTGCTACCCATCTTATCACCATTTCCTGCCCGTCTGTATATAATAATTCACCGTTTTTTTTGCTCGTTTCGCTTGCGACTATATTAAAAAATAATATAATATTGGCGTATTATATAGCCAGCCATAAACTACAAGAAACTCATCAGGAGATGAGATAGCGAACGTGGACTTTCTCAAGACAACATCGTACAGGCAGTACAAAATACAATAGACACGTGCATAAATTCCGCCACAGATCAAGCGGTTACGTGTTTAAACACAGGTTTACCAAATTCAGTGAAATAACGCAATGCAACGGCCATTACGCCGTTCTAGGTCATTCAAGGTCACCGATTTTAGTACCAATCGAAAGCTCATATACGACTTCCTATTAGTGGTAACACAAACTTACCTCCTATCTTACACCGTTTCCAAGTTATGGCTGATTATTCGTCAAATTTTCGCTAACGAGAGGGCAGTGCCTCACTTTAATGCTCACGCTGGGGGTGATTCCCTGCCAATATCGTCATAAATGATATATCGCTAAAAACTAGATTCTTTGGCCATTTCTTTACGAACAAACAATGGGCCAGGCTATGACTGCCCATCTTTGTGCCCACTCTGGTGTGTGCAGTGCCCCCAAACTGGGTGGGCACGGCAGAAAAGTGGGGGGGGGCACAGAAAAAAATTTTTCCGCGCCGGAATTCGTGCCCACCCACTTTCAATTTGCTTCAGGCGCCTCTGCCACGTACTGTCTAAGATTTAAATTCCCGGCTTCTGCTCCAACATGCTACTGTCTGGCATGGCAGCCTGTTCAATACCATGGCTCCTAAAACCCGCAACTCCGCTGAGCGATTGAAGTCGGCATAAATAGTAATCAATCAGACTTAGTTGCAGGTTAAACGTCTCTGTGTAGTTTTCATCATCCGAATGTGTGAAATTCTAGTAGACTACTTCACCGTGAGAACGCATCCACATGCACTCTGTTCTCAGTCCTGCATACACTTCAGAACGCTACGGTTCGTGTTGCTGCGAAAAAGTGGTAAGTTCGGAGTAAGGATATTGTTTTCTTATGTTTAGTAGACCCATTTAGTCGAAGTTATCAGGACATGATCAACTGTTAGCAGCATTTTCCAAGATGACCTATCAACTCTCAGTCACAGTGAACTAGGTTGCGGTATTGGTTTGTGATCAGAGTTCATTAGTAGGTCTGCATGCAGGACTACAAGTCTGTACGTGTAACGGTTGATCTGAGCTACCCTGGTTAACACACACACACACACTCACACCCTCACACACACAGACACAGCTTTTGTGAATAAGAGAATATCAACATATCTGGTTTAATTTCAATCATATTACAATCTGACAAATACAATTAACCAACACTTACAAATGAATGGTTAATGGTTTACACTCTGACGTCTTTTCACAACTCTGAATACATTATCTTTTGTGTGTTTACACATACATGTATCAACATGAATTTCTGTCAACAGTGACAAAATTTTCTCAAAGTCAGCATCAGCAACATTTTACTACTGTTTCGGTTCATCACTTCCGCTGTCTACAGATCAGAGATGCTGCACGTCCTCATGTTAGTTAACAGTTGTAATACACTGTACGTTTATGCCGGAGTTAATGTCAACAACACATCGTTATTTATACCCGAAACAAGAATGTATAAAGCATAGTTGTTCCGTACGCATTAAACGTATCACACGTTTATCAATCAATCAATTTATATCGCGCCATAGTGCAGAGACGCGTGCTACAGTGTGGTTATGCCGAATCAAAGAGAAATGTCTTGAGACGGATCTTAAATGTGTTAACGGATGGAGTAGTTCGACAGTTCAGTGGAAGAGAGTTCCAAAGTCTCGGAACAGCAACCGAGAAACTGAGAAAGTTTAGGGAATTGTGAACGAATGTTCCGTTTTTCTGCAGGAACTTTCACATTCTGCTAGTGAATTACTAGTCAAGAACTGCCAATACATTAATGGTGATGTTTATGTTGAACCATGATTGTTTCAGCAAATAGATTACACATTAAATTTAATAAGTAGTTTTGTTCCGGTGTTCACTACATGTAACTAGTACAGAGCAAACTAAGGAGGAGTGGACCCCTGGTAGACTAAACAGCAGGCCGTGTAGACGTGCAATAAAGTCAGATAAATAAATTGTCAGCAAATTATGCATTTCAAAGTATTTTACGTTTGGGAAAATATGCGTATTTTAACGTATTTTATAATGCGTATGAACGTAAAGAACAACTATGATATAAAGGCTATATAATTCACGCGTGTCAGTGCATTTCAAATGCTACCAATGTGTGCAAGATAGAACTAAATTACAGTTACACACAAACTCAAACCAGTTGACAGTATCCCCAAATACACTCAAATTTAAACTTTCCAGCTACGTAATGCATCACAGCTCAAAAATCCTGTCACTCTGTTACAGTTTAATATCACATCTGCACATGAAGTATGTTACCTATAGATGCCAAGATTGTGGTTCGGTGGGGTCGGTGTATGTATTTGAAACCCCAATTTTTTTAGAATTAACCCTTTTTGGCCCAGTATGGTTACCTGTCACAGCTGACTCATTTGTTACCTATTTATGCACATTATATTTTGTCATATATTTCAATTCTTTTTATGCAGATTTTAAATTTAGAAAATTTAGAGGGTACCAAAATCACAGCCTACAATTTTGAAACCCCCAAATTTTTAACCCAGCGGCACCCCTGATGCTGCCTATTGAAATGGCATAAAAGCAGTGCCGATATACAATGTTAGTAACATCTTCGCTAATTTTTGCATGGCAACACTGAACAAAGAGAAATACAGCTAGGTTATGATGGCACTTAAAAAGCTACAAATGAAAACAGAATGCTTTGTGACGGATGCAGATCAGCGACACACTTCAGTTCTTCCACACGAACTTCTTGCAATGATCCATGGCCTATCAAACACAACGATGCACGAATACACACCACAGTTCAATAAATATCCCGTATGTTTTAAATGACAATTAATTAAGCATAAGAAAGTTAACATTACCAAGTAATAATTTATTTAGAAGTAATTACTGACTACTCATGAAGTGATAACAAATAAATTTGCTGATCATTTTGATTTATTATTATCATTAGCAGCACTGGCCACAACAATTATAATAGTATTAACTGGCCATAACATTAACACGTCTTTGTTCGATCCAGTTGGTGGAAAGATCCTATTCCATTTCAAAATCTATTATAATTTTTTCTTGACACCCTGAAGGGTGAGGTGGTGATTTTGCTGAGTGGTAATGCGTTGCTCTTGATCGATGCAGTTACCGTACATCAGGCTCTGTTAGTACTGGGATGGGTGACCATATGCAGGTGGGTAAACTATCTCAATCAGTCACCCAGGTCACCTAAGCCTGCCTATCTCTCATGGATAGCACAATGAACACCAGTAAACAGACACAGCAGGCAATGCACTAGACCTGCATTGGTGGTCTCACAGTGTCAGATGTCTGTCAGGAATGGAGATCGGTACTGCTCTACAGGTTTGTGTGACTCACGAAAAGGCTTTACGTGACTTTTTTTACCCTGAAATATATATTTTTTATTCATCCTAGATTTGAAGCTACCTCTCATATTATATGAAAGACAGAACCAAATTATGTCAATCTGTAGAACTGTAATGCTATAATTAATCATACAGATTAACAACTGATGGCAACCAGTCACAGCATAAGACAGTCATTGAAGCAAAAAAGCCAGGGGCATATGCTTGTCATCAGCAACAATTTATACTAATTACAGCAGTGAATAATGCATCAATTAGTTACATATTAAAGTCACAATACTCACATCACACTCTTCAGCATGGCTCAGGCTGGCACACCAGTAGGATGGTCCTTCAGAGCACTTGCCAGTACCAACCAGCACTGGCTCGCCATGATCCATGACTGCCATCATCCCTTTGCCTGCTTCCGAATCACACAGCTTTGCCGTCTGTAACAACAGCATGGCACTCGTTCTAGTCACAGTGTAGTGTACACATCTCAGCCTTCTATCCATCCGGGGTCAGTAAATGAGTACCAGCTTCGGATGAGAAGGCAAAGGCAGGTATGGTATCTCTACTAATCCACGTTTACCTTACCTTTACCTTACACATGTACTACTGTGGTTTTGTAACAGCAGCACGGCACTCGTTCTACCCACAGTGTAGTGTAATATTACTGCGGTTTTGCACCACACAACAGTCACTGTAACAAAATGCACTTGCACTGTGATCTACACAATAAGAATGACGTCTCCTTCCACAGTCATGAACACAGTGCTCCAAGTTACAGGTGAGAAGCTCCAGATGTCTTTTTGAAAAAGAAATTTAAAAGTACAAGTTTTAAGTCAGTCGGCTGCCAACTCATGCACAGGGCATGGCAACAAAAGACACCATCTTTGATCTTCCTTCACTATCTTCGTATGCAACAAGAGGTCTGTTCAAAGGAACCCATGTTTCCACTGATAAACTGACTTATATCACTAAATCTGTAAAATAACTAAAGCAGAATCACGGTTGTCTCTTCCTACGGAAACGGACAAATCTTGGTTAAAAACAAGAAACACACCCCGACATGTGAATGACTGGTACTATATAAACACTTACTCACACTCATCTTCATAGAACTAACGATAATCACTACAAACCGACTCTCCAGACACTGTAAAAATCCCCGATTTTTTTGTGGTACACTTAACCAAGCTGCGGTTACCTACATCACATTCAACAGTATAATAAACATGCAAGCACAATGCGGCTAAACAACGGCATACCTCAAACGTGAGGTTAGCCACAAACAGTTTTCCCAGACAGGATTTCTCCCTGATATTTGATCAACTTCAGGACATTTCCTTGACAGCCATCAAATTCCTCAACGTTTCTAGGTTTTCCACACAAATGGTCATCTGGTCATTAATACATACAGCATCAGCACCGATGTACTTATCAAAGATAAAAGCAAAGATGGAAAACGCCTGAACCTTGCAGACTTGCTCTGGAGTGTAGCCAGTGGCAATCAGATGAACTATCAGCGGTCCATACATGTCCACCATGTTCTCACACTGCACAGCATGACAGACAACGAGCTACATTATCAGGAATGTAGTTGGGTAGTTATGATGATACGGCAACTAACTTCAACCCTACACCATCCCTATTTTCCTTAGTATCCATCCCCCTTACATTTTCCTCTGTACAGGTGTCAACAAAGTGCTGAGAATAGAATGCCAGACGCTCAAACGTTTATGTAATTACTGCTCTATGGTTTGTTTAACCGTCCTATTTCATGTAGCAACCACAGGTTAAGCCAAGGCCATACAAGTTCTCAAATAAACCCCCAATATCTTTGAAACGGGATTTTTATAAGCCAAATGTTCTTTCTGACACAACATGGTTAGCAGCAAGTGTGATACGGCCTTGGCTGTGTATTTCACATAAGCACACTGGGGTCTGGTTGTTGTGTGGTGGACAATATAGACTGTGTGTGTGTTTGTGTGCATATGCTTGTGGGAGTATGCTGAAACGGCAAGGACTATCAAGAGACATGAGTTTGAAAGACATATTACACAACATCAGTAAGAGTGATTTATTACGGCCATCTTCGTCGTCTAAGAACCACAACGGTACCAATGATGTCAAACATGGAAGCGTAGAAATGTTTCTGCATGGAAGAAGATTTCTGTATGGAATACGTATACTTTACAACAATATTAAAGAAATAAATATCACGATTACAAAACTTTAATTCAATAGTGTGTTTTCTGCTCAGTCAACAGTCATGGCTTCAACGTCATCCTCAATTTCTGGTCGTATTTCTGCTTTGGCAACTAGATCACACCCTTTCTTCTTGTCACCAAGTGATATACTTTGGTACTGTTGTAGAACACATTAGGTTGTGGAAGATGTGTGGTGTACCATCCATAACACGAGACGACGTCGTGCGATGTTTGGTCATGTAAGACGACTTCCAGAAGTCACTCCGGCCCACATGGCACTGCATCTGGCTGTCAAGGCAAGAACTGGTCACCGCACTGACAACAGGCCGCAGTGGAAACGTCCACGTGGCTGGCCTCGCCATCCGTGGATGCAACAACTGGAAGTCAACACAGGAAACGCCGCTGATGTCGCATGGGACACAGCCAGTGATCGAGTAGTATGGAGGGCACAACGACCCATCGCTGGTCAAGTGGTCAAATGAATGAATGATGGATAACACTGGATGTCAGCTCGCTGCTGGCTCAAGATAATGAAATGTAACTAAGGACAACATCCACAAGTCACAGAACAGTGAAAGGATGCTGCTAACTGTGTCTCATCTGTGACAGTATACTGTAACATCAATCCCAATGTCTGTTACAATATGTTACCACGGCTTGTATCATCACATGTCATTCTTAGAGTTTTCCTTGTTTACTCACAGAAATCATCATATCTCAAAACATGACTAGCAGCCAACAGTAATTTGCCATTACAAGCTTCGTGCAATTAAGGTGACAAGACGAGTCTGACCTTCGTCTCCATGGACTCCGGCAAAAAGTTGCAGACTTTCTTCAACAGTGTCTCAATCGCCACAACGGATTTGTTGTTCTCGAGCATGGCCTCGAGATACTGCACGACCGTCTCACAGACGATGCACGAGCTGCCGCTGTTCGCTGATACACACAACACGACTGCAACTCACAAACTTGTTCTACGTGAATAATAGCACCAACATCAAAGCATTAGAAAAGATGAGGCATTTTACGTATGTAGCTCTGAAAATTGTTGGACTGATTGACTGAGCAAAGTTTAACGTCCCACCAAACACATTATAGGGTCATATCAGGGACGATTTTTACAGGTCATATGACCAAACCAACAGTGTCAAAGCACTGAAGGAAACCAGTTGGTCTTTCAGATAAGGCTTGAATCCCACCAAGACCACTCCACCATGTTACAATAATACAACTCTAGGCAACCGCCTCTATGCATGGCG
>Ga0049105_1000440_pt1 | contig 14184 bp, 11 predicted proteins | sample WorMetvaBAHAMAS1_FD_61260 | JGI IMG/M metagenome (GOLD analysis project Ga0049105, IMG submission 61260) | Worm MetaG Olavius vacuus BAHAMAS.1 | ecosystem: Host-associated > Annelida > Digestive system > Unclassified | place: Germany: Marburg | collected 2013-04-09
CAGCACCACTCTACCAAACCATTTTAATTGTTAAAATTCGCCGGAAACGTGGCTTACTCAGCCGCTGTACGTTTGTCCTCTGTACTGGAGGTCGTACTACTATTGGAAGAAGAAGAAGAACACATGGAGGCTCATCGGAGCCTGCGTCTGTCAAGTTCATTGAGTTGACTTGATTTGGCCGTTTTTCATTGAGACCGAGCGATGGAGGAACTAGTGGAGTCGGTAATTAACCGTGTAAATATGGAGTCTCTCATGTAGAAGTTTATATTATTGTGAGTTGCTAATGTATTAAGCTGCTTCCGGACATTCGCATGCAAACGGATATGTGACTCATTATTGATGTATGTGTGTGCTCTGTTTTAACACTTTTGAACCGAGGCTGATCAAGCATACAAGGAAATTCGGCATTACGGTTGTGGTGGAGAGAACAAAAGTGGACATTCATAGTTCGCCATAGACTGACCAAGATTAGAGTAAGGTTGAGAATTTGAGATAGTAATGTGCATACGAATACTAGGTATTAGTGTAACTGTAACTGTAGTCGTTGGTTGAAGACATAGTTTTTTGTTAATATGCCAAGAGATTTACGTCGGTTGGCTGCTCCTGCAGTTTTCTGCAGTAATGTGAGACGTTCGTATCGGCGTCGTTCGCCTCATAGAAACATTTCTCGACAGAGAGACAGGTTGTTGGATGACCATGAATCTGAATATGATGATTATGCCGCTGAAATAGCGAGCTATAATCGTCTACGAAGAGGTGATCGAAATGCAGCGAACAGTGCGCCCGCCGCTCCAAGACATACATGTACATATGAATATTCATCACGTTATGGTGATTCCACAGGTATAATTACACCACAGAGTGATGCTCGATATGTGACTCCACATTTTGAGAATGATTACATTCGTGGTAGTGTGTCAACGAACTACCACGTTCCACATATTTCAGATGAATATATTCGTCCTAGTGTTGGTAGAATAGATCGTGATGACAGCCAGCAGAGGAAGCACAAGAAAAAGAGGAGACACCATCACTGTCACTCTCGAAACAAGACAGATAGGCATAGTGAAAATGGCTCGACTGGTCGTCCGACAAGAGACACTGTTGCAGCGTTAAAAGCCTTAGCTAACTATGGTGACACTAATTACGATGTGACGTCAGTGAGTCCTATGCACTACTATGGCAGCCCTAGAAATTCTGAGCGGAAAAGGTCCCGTGAAAGCCAAAGTCCAAGAGCTGTTTGTAATATGGACAGTGAAGTGACCAGACATGTAACAGAAGAAAAAGCAGTTACAGCAAGTGCAAGTTTGTTGCCGCCTACTGCTGACTGCACTAGAGACAGTTTGTCATTGGGTGAATGCACTGATGATGAAGATGATGTACCGACAGATACGCACAGCATGCAAAAGTCACATAGGAGTGATCATCGCTTGCCACACGCTGAGCATTCTGAACGTGATGGCAAATCAGCAGCAAATCTCTCTGAACATTTATCAGCTTCTGTTGTCTCATCAAGCGAGAGCACTAAAAAGCTTAACTGTGACAGCATTCCTCATCAAACTGAGGATTCCTCTATGCAGTTTCATCAGAAAACAAGTAACAGTGACATTCCAAATGCAATGTCCTCGTTGGAAAATAAGGCACACAAGGAACAGTTGCCAGTAAAATGTGATAAAAGCAGCTCAGATCGAAGTGAAGGCCAGTCAACAGGCCAGTTGAAACATTCTCCAGTTAATAAACGGACTACTGATGATGACAGAAGCAAAACGATTTCAGATGGAAAACACAGTACAAAGCATAAAAGTCAGTCATCGTCTGAATCATCTCAGAATTCCAGAAAGAAATCTACAACGGGTGATGATCAGCGAAAGGCTGAGGACGATACGTCACTGCCAAGGTTTGTCACATTTTTAGACCACCCGGTCGGTGATAGTTGTGAGGTCTCCTGTTTCGCCTCTGTTCTTTGTTTCTTTTCTTTTTTTGGCACCCACCTCTAGTCTACCTGACAGCCAAGAGATGCCCTGTCATAAGTACACCAGAGGTTTGATTGTAAGCCAGACTTGTAAAATTCACTCGAGACATTTCACCCATCCCTTCCCTAAATTCTACATGGGTCAAAAGTCAAAATTTGACCTTGTTTTCGACACCAGTTGCCCCCTACACGTTGTGGTTTTGAATTGGCAAAATGCAAATCTAAGAACTTCACTGAGAGCAACGATGATTGACCTTTGTTAGAACTCAGACACTTTGCCCAACTCTACCGTAACTTTGAAAGCGAAGTCAAATATTTTGAAATTTGGCCTTTGAGGCAGTGTAGTTTTGAAACAAAGTGACAAATCTGAAATCTGGAAACTGCATTGTGGAAGCATCTGATGTAGGTCACCCCCTAACACAGATCGTGTGTCTGTCTACAAAATTTCCCCCACCTCCAAAAAACGGGCAAAAAATTTGTTAAATCAATAACTGAGCTCTGAGATTGTTCAGTTTCGCTCAGATTTAGCATAGAGTTTGAACATGTGATGTGCTGTGTATTATGTATCGAGTACTGTTGCTATATACAGATTTATATGTATGCAGGTTTTAGACATTTACTGGAATTAAATTGCAGTGGACTTGTTCAATAACATTTGATTATGAAATTGAAGTAAACTGTCTTATGGAGCATAAACCCCAGAGTGGAGATTGGATGGAGTGTTTAACTGTTAGTTTGAGGATTTGATTTGCTCTTTGTGTCTGCATTGGAGATGCAGACACTGCATTGTTACTAACACCAAATATTTTAACATGATATGCAAAATGGTGTCAATTTGCGGTTGATTATGTTTTTTTCAATAATCTTGCTTTTATGTCACAGAATTACAGTCCTTTGAAACAAAATTATGCTAAAAGTGCCAACTGTTGAATGGATATATAAGTAATTGTGTCACCTCTTCGCCCCGCACTTGTTAACAGTGTCTCCAATGCAGACAGAGTTTCTCTGCTTTAGTGATAGTATGATCCAGACACGAATGGACCTGGACTGGTTCAGGAACATCAGTAATTTGGACATGGTCAAACCGAACTGAATCAGGAACTCGATATATGCCTGCATTAGATTGCTATTTGCTAACTTTTTGATGCTGAAAATGTCGCATACATGATACATGCACTTACCGTACAACGATGCAAGATATTTACCCGATGCTAGCAGTAACATCAATTACTTTCTTTTGTTGTGGCTGATGGTATGGTTTATATGAAATAAACACAAACAACAGAGCAAACTTACATATGGACCCAGTCTGGTCCAAAAAAGTCCAGTCCAAAAAGTGTTCCAAGACCAAACCAAAGCGATGTTGGACTGGAGAGGACCTGTACTAATACTACTCTGCTTTAGAAACTCTACAATCTGGTTAGTAATATTGTATTGGATTTGAAAATTACATTAATGTGTGAACTGTGATGTCTGATGTTTTTGGATGATATTTTGTTAACAGGGTAAAGCGATTGCGTGAAGATGAAACTCGTAGCTCAAGTCAGTCACGTCAAAGTGGATCTGAAGATTCTCAGAGGTTGTTCAATTCTGCCAGGTCACGTGGATCACGCGATCATAGAAATTATCGCAACCATTTCAGGTCAAGCCCCGATAAGCCATCTACACCACGACCCAGCCGACCATATGCAGTTGGCTTGGCTGCACAGTTGAGCCAGAGACGCAAGCAGCTGGAAGCTCGTGCTAAAGAGAAGCTAAAAATGGAGAAAGAAAATCTGGCTGGATCACCAGCAGTTGACACTGAAAGTGTGAAGGTGAATTCGCCAAGTGTGAGAGAGACAAATAAAAGAAAAGTTGTTATTGAGATATGTGATGATGAGGAACAAAATGTAACACCTTGCCAAAAAGAGGCTAGTGTAGATTTGTCTGATACTTTGCCGCAAGTGTCCGTAAAAACTGATGATATGTCTGTTAAAGACGATGGTGACAGTACGAGTACAGCTGATAGTAGTTCTTCAAGTTCAAATGATGCTGACAGTGCACAGAATGACAGCGGTCAGTGTGATGCTGGGAACACGTCAACAACTCAGCAGACTAGTGTAGACTGCTCTGCTGCCAAATTGACAGCCAGTACTCTGAGTCTGATGAATCTGCCAATGCCACCTGTAGCTTCAGAAAGTGACAGCGAAGCAACACCGGCGTCTACTGAAGAACTACAGTTGTAAGTAGCATTGTGACGTGTTGACTGTCACATTAATTCTTACTTGCTGCACATGTTGAGCTTCAGCTCTACTAGTCTGCAGCACGTGTCTTAATTCATTATCATTATTATCAGCTCTGTCACCATTGTCAGCTCTTTACACAGTACTCATTCTTTGGAACTGATGTGCTGTAGCCTAAATGTATTAATATTATCGTAACAGTAATGATGGCTAACTAAATTAATGGAGCACGTTAAAACAGTAAAAGTTACAAAATGTGACATTATCAAGTAGCCCATCACTTAAAATATTAGTGCTGATAAGTAATATCAATGTTTGTAGTTTTTGCCATTTTGTAGTGCCATATTATCAGTTACTATTATACAAACTGCAGTTTTTAGCGCGCGTCTAACACTGTTAGAGCGAGCTATTGCTGTAGCAATTCTGTCTGCCTGTCTCTCTGTCAAATGCGTGCATTGTGACAAAACGAAATAATTGTCTATAAATATGTCAATACCATACGATAGAGCTGTGTTTCTAGTTTCTTGAGGCCAGATTTTGTGTTCTTGAGTTTAAGGGTTCACCTTGAACGAGTGTGTGCTCACCCCCCTTACCAGTAATCTGCAGTAACTCGGAAACAGTGCGAGATGGGATGTAATTTAGTATTAATCACTAATAGGAAGTCACATATGGGCTTTCAGTTGGTACCAAACTCGGTGACATTAAATGGCATAAGGGCCCTTATTTTGCGGGTAGCTATTAGGGCCGATTATGTCAAAGTGGTTGAAGATAGACCTATACTGTCTGCAACACGGACAACCTGCGGCAACAGGAGCTTTGCCGTCAGTGGACCAACTACGTGGAACAGTTTACCTGTGGCACTGCAGTCAAGTGATGCTGTGGAATAGACCTTATGAAGACATTTGAAGACATTTTTGTTTAACTGTTTTGATAATTAGTCATAGGCTAGTTGTGGACAGTTAGGCTGCCATACTGTTATTTCTGCTCACATAGTGCATTTGTGGCACTAAGCAATCTTGCAATTTACAAATGCACTTAATGATAATAATAATAACAAAAATGTAGCCCAAAGAAATCTAGTATTAGCAATATCTCATTTATGGCGATATTTGCAGAAGTTACTGAGAATTATCGACAGGCATGTGCATGATATAGATACACTTTGTGATTCATTGTGAGGACCGAGTTCAACATATCAAAATGCCTTTTGCATCATATGATAGAGCGATGTTAGATGCGTGCTCTCTCTGTGGTAGCTGAGCTTGTTATATTTTGATTTGCTGTTTTACTAAAGTGATAGTCATGTAAAATTTGTGAATGACCTTGCAGTAGAACACAAAGTGCATGTGCACCATATCACATTACTTGTGAATTGGGAAAGTAACTGGTTACTCGGAGTCGCTGACCTTCTACACCCGACCTGTTCATTATATAAGTTGTGCTGCACTCCAGACAAGAAGTTAGCTGTGGACTGGATAGTGTGGTTTGCTTGTGCCAAAGCTTGTTTGGGACAAATTTTGACACTTTTTGATGTTAAATATGGCTCATAATTACTTTGTATTTTTCCCCAGAGAGGTACAGCATTGTTTTCTCGACTAACCACAAAATTGCTATTGTTTTGCACAGTGCACAGTGGAGTTGATTTTAGTTTGGAGTGTGTAATTTTTTACGTTGTGACTGTGTTGTATTATGAAGGTGTAGTTTGTGCAACAAAATTTTTCCATACTTAAATTTAAAATGTATGTATTTTATTATTTTACCAAACCAAGATGACAAGGTTAATTTATTCATTCACTGTTCGTCATATGTGTGACTCACTGTTGATTCTGCAACCATAAAATGTGAAGGAGGAATTGTATTTTATTGCAGCTCAGATCATAAGGAATCACCAGTTCATAAGCAAGGGATTCGAGACTTGCCAATGCCACCATCTTCAGCTGAAACTGCGGATATTGGTTTTCCTGAAGATTCAGATGATGTTGCATCTCCATCAGATGATTCTGATTCATCAGTGAATTTTGATCGCTTCCATGAAGCATGGGAGCGTCGGAAAAAAATGTAAGTTTGATAATTTACATTGATCTTGTTTATATACAGTAACTGGTCTGCTGTTAGTGTGCAGTGCTATACAGGGACCGTATATGCTACAGTGTTTCTCTCCACGATCCTGTCTGTCACAAGTAGGACATCACGTCAGAATGGCTAAACATACCTGTTATCCCTTAGAGGAGGATTGACTTCAGCTAGGCTCATAGTCTCTCTATTGCTGAGGCCCTGTGTGTTCATGCTATGTGCACTTGACCTGGTAACCCATCCAACTGTTTTTTGCTTCCACCATTGAAGAAACCACGTCGGAGCCAGTGTGTTTACGGGTCTGACATCTGGCCATCGTTCTGTTGTCTGTTAACACGTATTCCACATGACGTGTTTTCTCTGCACTTAGTGGAGGGATTTCAATGAAACTTGGCACAAACGTTCAGCACACGAGTTGGCGTTGTAGAAAATGTTTTCAAGGTCAGAGGTCAAAGGTCAAGGTTATAGCAAGGTCAAGAAATTTATGGAGAGTGATTTTGATGTTGAATTTCTGTTCAAGGTGATTCAAGGGAGAACTATAACATAAACATTAGTAACATGACAAGTTGCCTTTCTGTCCATAAAACATTTCTGAATGATACAGAATCTCACATGGTTTCTCTGTGACAGTTGAGTTCCATGCATATACACCTCTGCTTATTAATATTTAACATGCTAAACTGATTTAAATAGATAATGAAAGTACTGGCTGTAAAGCAATTAATATCGAGGTAGAAGTACAAAAGAGATGGACAACAAGTTTCTTTTATTCAGGGCAGCAAATTTTGTTGATATTGTACTAATAGTCATGACGTCCATACTGAATGTCGTAATAGGTGGTTTGTTGAAGGTTGAATGGTGTGCAGTTATCCACAGATAATACAACGAATGACCATTACAGTGATTCTGTGTAAACTGTACCAGGTTGGCTGCTAATACAGAAGAGAAACAACCAACGAGCAGTTTGGATGAGGCTACTGGAAAGACATATCTAAAAGGAGATGCAAGAATGAAGAGAAGGTCGCTTCATGTTTCATTGTTGGCATTTGTGCAAAACCTGAAAGTTAATTGTACTTTGTATCTTCTCTAAAGCATTGCTGCTTTGCGTGAAGCATGTATGACTGAACTGTGAGTAACTGTAATGTAATGTAATGCAGTTTTACCACTGAAGTAAATGTTATTGAAACAGTTACAGGCAAGTTTCCCGTAGAGTTTGTCTGTCATTAGTGATAACGATAATGAAAACCATCGTTATTTTGAATTCGGTGTTGGTAAGCCTATTGTGGCAGTATGCCAGGTTATTGCACTATACGCTTATATTCATGTGCATGCAATGTCTTATCTTGTGTGACAGAAATGGATTTATTTTCAATGTTATCTATGTGCATGATATTTATTATATACTAGCGGCCCTGAAGTTTTGTTGCAAGACTTGCGTCGCGATGAAATTCGTGGATGATGATGATGACTATAGACGTAAATGTCCAAAAATAGGGCCTAGTTTTTTGCATCTGCTAAAATTACAAGGAGACATCATTTGTGTAAAAGGCAGTATGGTGAAAATTGGTAAAGTCATTGCTGCTGGTCGTCAGAAATCGTGTATAATGTAGGGCTACTTTGAATACCGAAAAGAGGGTTTTCTTTAAGGATGTTAAAATCGTTTTTTCTTGAAAATCAATTATCGTTTGCTTAAAATCAATTTTTATTGTTTCCTGGCATCATAGTGACAGTTGGTTGCTCGAACATACTGGGCTGCTGTGAGGTCTGATGCAGCCCTCAAGGCAGGCCTACAAACAGACTGGACACACAGACTGAATGGAGCCCCTGAGCACGTGGCGAGCAACTCACCGTTTTCTCGCGAGATGAAACTATGCCATCTTGCTGACAGACCCTGTTGACCCGCATACACCTATACCCCGACGGGTGGCAACGACGGGTGGCCAGCTTCCCTCCCTCACACCACCAGTGAAACAGATCTGTCACAGGAACATTCAGTCATCCGCAGAAAATGTGGGGGAGGGAGTGAGAGAGCGGCAGTATAGTAAACAACAGCATCTGAAACACTGCTTAGTCACTGGCAGTCTCAGCGCTATTGAATGACACATATGTTGTTAATATCATTTGCTGCATGCAGGCAAGTAAGCTGTGTCTGTCTCGCTAGAAACTTGATGACAACACACTGTCAGCCAAGGCTACAGTTAATAATAATAAGAGAATTTATTTGCCCACACACAGTAAAGCATTAAGCATTACTCGGAGGCATGCCTCAAAGTGCACCAGGCGCCTAAGTACAGTTCAGGTCTTAATAGTGTCCAGCAAATTATATGGAAGAGAGTTATCGAGTGAAGTATATGTACCGACTTTATTATACAGCTGACATGCCACGTGGTGAATGAATACTGTAAAATAGTTGTGTACAACCAGCACCCTGGTGGAACTTACAGGGCGTCCATTTTCAATGCAAAAAGTATTATAATCTGAGGGCTCTGTGCACGAAAACAAAGGTATACTGGCGCACCATATAGGCTGCAAGTCAAGTTAAACTGTTGAACCACTACCAGTTTTGTCAGTTACAATTGAAGACCAGTCAAAGAGCATGGACGAAACAACGTGCACATCACTGCGTCTTCCACTCTTTGATAATGTCCGCACTCAACGGTGGTGGGGGGGGGGAAGTAGGCTGTCCTTCCAGCAAACGATCTGCAGTTACACCGACCTCCCATTAGGTCTACTGGGCAGGCCAGTCGGCAGCCAGGCCACCCCACACAACGGAGGACGCCGACCGTGAAGTGTCAGCTGAGGTGAGGGGTTTAAGCTTAATTATAAGCAACGCAAGCAACCGCTCCACACTTACTGCCATCAGTATTCCGTACCCATTTCGAGAATCGATAATGGAGACACGAGAACGAGAATCTGTTTTGATAATCCATTTTTCGATTATCGTTCAACTTGCCTAGTTTTCTTGTCAATAAACAAGAAACTGTGGCACTGCTATCATCCTAATTTTTAGTGCAATTGACAGTGTAAACCACTTTTTCTGCCTGTTGCGAGTCGTAGTAATGTTACTTCACATTTATGCATATTACGTATCATTTTGATAGCACAACAAGATATTGTCTTTGTTTAGTGCAGTGCTGATTTTTTAGTATAACTAACTGCAACTAAAATGGCTACAACTATAATTGAAATATATATAGATGAGGTTTTTGCTAACAGTAATTGTAACTATAACTAAATTTCATACAACTAACTGTAATAGTGAGTAAAAGTTGACATGTTGTATGACTAATAGTAACTGTAACTAAAAGTGAAATTGATAACTAAAACAACATTATTCATATGGTTGTTGTTTGTAGAAGTCACTTGCAGATGAAGAAGATGAATGAAGTGGCTGGATGTGACTGGGGAGAGAGGTGTGTCGATGTGTTTGAGAAGATCTGTCAGATTGGCGAGGGAACGTATGGACAGGTGTATAAAGCCAGGGACAAGGACACAGGTAATGTAATGTGATTGTTGGATCGTGCTCTGCTCATTTCAGTACAAGAAATGGAAATTGTTGTTGCTGTAATTATTCCACGATCAACGGTGGAGTCATTCAGTGCCTTTAGCACAATTACAGTGTTCTTTCATTGCATTAATAACACTTAATTGGTCACAAGAATCGGATCTTGTTTGACAGTGCTGAATGTTGACAGTGCTACTTGTGATATACAAAGGTCTCCATACAGTTTGTTTCAGCTACTTGAAACATTTCTCTTCTTCAGAAGTCATTTCCAGACATTGTTTTATGACCACTTTGTCTTTCTGATGTTGTGACATTCTAGTGGACCTCAACAAGTATTACAGTGCCAGACACTTATTTCGGTATGTAGCTAACCAGCCACCCAAGGCCAACTCAGCCTTCCATCCCTCCGGGGTCGGTAAATGAGTATCAGCTTTGGCTAAGAAGGCGAAGGCAGGTATGGTTCATTCCATTAGCGGATGTACGCGGGGTGTGCAGGGAAAACTGTAAGATCCCTTGAGAACGCATGCCATACCTGAGTGCCTTAGAGGTGTGATTACGACAAGGTGCCGTACAAATCCACGTTTACCTTTACCTTTACCTTACTTTTACTCTTTAAAAGCTACTCTGAATAAAACTCATATTAGATTAGATTAGATATAGGGAATGTTGCTGAGCCTAGATTGAGCCTGAGTAAAATATATAGTAGTAGTATTAGTAATAGTAGTGGTAGTGGTAGTGGTAGTGGTAGTGGTAATAGAATCTAGTAATTCTGAGTACTGTAAGTGATCATGTTCTAACAAACGTACAAGCTCACTTTAAAAAAGTGTTGCTGTGCAGTGTGTTTGTGGCAACGGCACATCACAAAGCAGCGTAATGGCGTGATGATTTACCTCGCGTTACTTGCAGCTAATATCTATGACACACTGCATGAACCTGTTGGTTGTAATGTCTACAGGAAATCTTGTTGCATTGAAAAAAGTACGCCTGGAAAACGAGGTGGAAGGCTTTCCAATTACTGCTGTTCGTGAGATCAAAATTCTTCGCCAGCTGAATCATCCGAACATTGTGAAACTGATCGAGATTGTCACTGATAAACGAGATGCTCTTGACTTCAAAAAAGATAAAGGTATGATTTGTCGGAGAGATATTCATGCATTGCATATATTCTTTTTAGCATATGCATAGTTATGTGTTGTGTGATGACGTGTAAAACTATCCACAGACTAAGTGAGTGAGAAAGGTTTAATGCAGTGATATTATCGTGAACGAGAACTAAAATAAAAAGAGTAGAATTATTTCACGAAAAATAGAACTAAATCTAAAGAAAATGTGTGAATGAGAACAAAAAGAAGAAGTAAAAAATTTCTTTAAGAATGAAGTAAAATTTAGAATGATAATTATCAGCGGAACGAAAAAATAAACTTGAAGTGAACTGAACGATAGCAAAATAAAAAAATGTCCTGTACGTTTGATGTTGGTGTGAGAAGTACATGGTGGAACTGCTTTCCTACACAGGCAGCAGTGGTCATGAGTTCTGGATGCAGCGGCAGGCCGTGTATCAGACTCTCTTCCCTCTGGCTCTGGATCTGATACCAGTGCCAACAACCCAATAAGTGTGTGTGTGTGTGTGCTTCCTTCATAGTTTCATAGTTTTGTAGTTTTATTTTTGTGTAAAGTGTAGTGGTAACTATGGACATGGACGGATAGATGAAGCTGGCGAAATAGATTCTCATGGTTGTGTGCTATTAATAGTTATTATGTGACTAAGATGAACTTGCTGCTGAAAATGAATGAAAGTTTTTTTTGTGAGAATGAAAACTGAATAAAAACTAAAAAGATTGATATAGTCTGTACTAGAACTGAATAAAAACTAAAAAGATTACTCAAGAACTGAATAAAAACTAGAATAGAAACGAATCTGAGAACTAAAATAACGCTGGTTTCATGCTCCACATGTCACCGAAGAACATTGTTAATGTTGCTGATGTGTTTGGGCTTTATTTTACAGAGAGATATATTTACTGACATCGGTTATCAAATATAAATGTTTCTCTCAAGAATTTATTGATTTTACGAAATTGTGATGTTTATTTTAGGGTCTTTTTATCTAGTTTTTGAGTACATGGATCATGATCTAATGGGTCTGCTTGAATCTGGACTGGTGACGCTCGGACCTGCTCACATATGTTCACTAATGCGTCAGCTGATGGAAGCTTTGAACTTCTGTCATGAAAACAACTTCCTGCACCGCGACATCAAGTGTTCCAACATACTTGTCAACAATCAGTGAGTTTTAGATTCTGTAACTGTGGCATTGTTTGAGAGCTGCTAAGCTGCTGATTGTATTGTTGAGAGCTGTGTAGAGCTGACAGGTGGATTTGTTTTTAATGCATTGAGCTGTTGTTGCATGCTGTTCTGTTTGTAATTGACATTTTTGGTCAATTTTTATAAATGAAATTCTCTGATGTTGTACGCATTCACAGATAGCTGATTTGGCAAGCCCCATCTGTGCAGATTTGCAAGACATTGACATCGATCCGTCTGGAAGCTAAACTGCCGCTGTAGTGTAAGGTGAACAGACTGAAGTGGTGAGTGTTTCTGATTGCAGAGGTGAACTGAAGCTGGCGGACCTTGGCCTTGCACGGTTGTACCAGTCTGATGACAAGGAGCGGCCGTACACTAACAAAGTCATAACGTTGTGGTACCGACCTCCGGAACTGCTACTTGGTGAAGAACGCTATGGTCCAGCTGTTGACATTTGGAGTTGTGGGTGAGTTATAGTCACTTGTTTCAGTGTATTTGTAGAATGCATAATGATTTACAGTACTCTTGGTAGAATTGCCTTCTTATCCATGACCCATGTTGGCTATTAAGGCAAGCGATTCTTTTCTACTCCCTTCTGTCATTTGCCCATCACAGCCTCTGACAGTGTACAGCTACACACTGTGATCTCGTTGTCCCATCATTCTGTTAGTCTTCTACAAGGTCAGTCTCCTTCAACTATTTAGCAAGCCATCACTGTCATCAAGGTAGAATTGTAGCAGAACATTGTGTTATTTTGTAAATTTAGTATTTTTTATATGTGTGATGTTTATTTAACTACCTTGCTTCCTCTATGCAGTGTTATATGCCGTAATGTGTATGATCAGCAATTTGTGTGTTTTGCATGCTGATTTTTACTGTCCATTGACTTTTGGCAATTTCTTGTGTAACTTAACTGCATATTCTGATTTTTGCGCGCTGCATGGACTGCCAGCGCGGACTAGCGATGAGAAAGGTGTCTGTCTGTCTGTTCGTCTATCAAACATGTGGATTGTGACAAAACAGAAGAAATATCTATCCAGATTTTTATACCATACGAAAGATCATTTAGCCTAGTGTTCTGAGAAGGAGAATGGTTAGTGGGGGTGACCCCCTCTACCTGATATTTTGGGTCAACCGGCCTCCACTGGTGTGAAATCGCCGATTTTGAACCGATACTCGCTCATAGCTCCTCAGCCGTAATACATAGCGAAAAAGTTCAATTAACACTAGTAGGAAGTCTACTACGCGCTTTCCAATGAGCCTAAGATGATCATCGTACGTTGCCCCTAAGCCCCCAAAGGGGCTCAACAATGAAAAACGGCCATTTTCCATGTAAAATCGCACTTTGCCTGAAGAAAGTCCGCTACAAAGTTTCTTTGTGTAAAAACTGTCAGCGACAAAGTTTTAAGGCATTCATTGGCCTAACTATCCGTGCAAAAATGATTGATGGGGACGTCCCCTTCTATGTGAAAATTTGGTGGATGATGACCCACCCATTTGCAATGCGCCGATTTTCAATTTATTTTCGCCTGTAGCGCCTCAACCGTAACACCAATCAAAAAATTTCAGTTAACACTAATAGAAAGTTTCCACACTTTCCAATGAGCCTAAGATGAACATCGTATGTTGCCTCTAAGCCCCCCAAAGGGTGGCTGAAAAACGCAATGTGTCCAAGAGTTGAACAATAATCTGCGATAACTCCGAAACGGTACGAGATAGGATGTCAGTTAGTATTAATCACTAATAGGAAGTCGCATACGGGCTTTCGATTTATACTGTTCTCGATGACCTGGAATGACCTTGAACGGCATAATAGCCCTTATTTTGCTTTTTCACCGAATTTGATAGCTTTGCTGGCCAGTTCGTCACAGTGGCTGAAGATAAACCTAAAATGTCCGCTGAATATTGTATCCTCATTTCAGTCTTCCACTTTTGGCCAAAACTAACCCACCCTGCATCGCGGTCTTTCTGCGATAGCTGAGCTACTTGTATTATTATCTGTCCCATAGCTATAGCATATAGCATGGGACAGATTATAAAATCGGTTTGCGTCTGTCGGTCTGTCTGTCTGTCTGTGTGTCTGTCCGTCTGCGAGCACTCTCACGGTC
>Ga0049105_1000441_pt1 | contig 14181 bp, 11 predicted proteins | sample WorMetvaBAHAMAS1_FD_61260 | JGI IMG/M metagenome (GOLD analysis project Ga0049105, IMG submission 61260) | Worm MetaG Olavius vacuus BAHAMAS.1 | ecosystem: Host-associated > Annelida > Digestive system > Unclassified | place: Germany: Marburg | collected 2013-04-09
ATTATGACATTAAATGTTCAAAATGTCCACCGTTGGCTTACACACATACCTGCTGTCGCTTGTGGTAGTCTTTCACAGCGTTGTCAACGGCGTTCTCCGGTAACGCAGACCAAATTAACTAAAGTGCATTTTAAAACTAGGGAACTGGTTTTGGCTTCTGTTGCAGCTTCTGTTAAGACTCCAGTATTTTCCCCAAACCTGATAATTCAGTGGACTGAGGTTGGGTGAATTGGGGCCACTCATCATTTGCGATGAAGTCTGACTTCTTGAAACTCGAAACTTAAAGTGGTAAAAACGATAACTACTCCTAGAAAAATTAACGCCATTTTGTTAAATATTAAGATAAATCGACTAAAATTGGTAGGCGTGTGTGGATATACACTGGCAACAAAATGGCAAATTTTACACAAATATACTTAGTTTTAGGGGGCTACTTTTTTGACTCACACTGTAAATAAACACATATAAATCTAAATAATTTCAAAAAGAAGCAACATGTATATGAAATTTAAAGAATGCACTGTAGGCGCCAATGAGTGCCTTGTCTCCTGCCTCATTCGATGTCGGTCGATCCCCCCCCCACTCTGAGATACAAGCGGTCGACAATTGCATCCTGAAAGCCGCGCCGTGATTTGGTCATTAGTATCTCAGCCGCGCACTGCCTCATTTTGTTGAAATTTGAAATTTGACATACTGGAGGCCGGGGAATTGTGAAAACGCACTTCTGGTAAAATCCAAGATGGCGGACGGGACGGCGCCCTTAAATCACAATAACTCCGGTGCAGCGTTCGATCACGTGATAGGCCTAGCCGATACACTGTGCGTCAGTTTTGTATAGTCAGTGCATGATGGTGTAAACGAGGTGCATTTGACTTAGATATCGTGAAATTTACACAGATGAACGTGAGCATCATGGAATGCAGGCATCAGCGGCTGCTGCAGCTGGTCTCTGCCTCTCTGTTCATCTCATCTCTGATGATGATCGACTTTGTCACTGCCCTTTCTCACCTCAAAGCTAACGGGTACGGCTCGTCGTCGACAGAAGGTGTATCTCTCGCCGCTGAGCGTTGTGGCTGTATGATAGGTCCAGCAGGTCCGCCAGGCGTACCCGGTGTTCCAGGCAAGTTACATGCTCTTTGTACGAAAATAAGATACGAAAAAGACAGACAATTTTAATAAAGATGCTTGCAGCTAGAAGCTAAATTGCTACTTAAAACAAAATGAATGGACATGATACAGAAATACCAAATATAGTACAACTATTCTGATACTAAATATTTAGGGTGGCTCTAAATAAAATCCACATACGAAAATTCGACGATAACTGAAATTTTGCTTTCCAATGTAGATAAATATTTCGGCAATCTTTTCATATGCCATCAGCTGACGTCATTCAGATGGTTCCGGTTGCGATGAAGAGCGTCGACAATTGGCGGAATTTATGCGCGAGTCTATTGTATTTTGCAGTATACGTGTACGATGCCGTCGTTAAAAAGTTCACGTTCGCTATCTCATCCGCTGATGAGCTTCTTGTATTATTTGTCGCAGTTGTATCGTACATAACAATAAAACTGGAGTTGATGGTGAAACTGAAATACCTTTATTGCATGCGCCAGGTCTTCATGGAAACCGCGGACACGATGGTTCAAAGGGCGACCACGGTTCCAAAGGAGACAAGGGTGAAAGCGGCGCTCCAGGTTACGGACGTGTACTGATGACGATATTGTTGTACAAGTAATTAGCTACAGCACGTTATCGTCGGGTTACCACATAGTCGCACATCCTCTTTATGTTGCCCGACTAGCAATTCAGAACATTAAAGACTGTTATAGAATAACTGGACAAGCTGGCAATTAGTGCTGCATTGCCACTTGAGGTCGCTCGTCCCGCCAGCCGTTCTCGGTTTTAACGACGACGAGGTCTATAGCGCAGGCCAGACCAAATGTCAGCAACATCGGACAATCAGGGGCTGATTTATTGCGATTTAACCATTTCCAATTTGCGCACTAGACTGTCCGTCACTTTGGATTTCACGGAAGTATATCTTACCATTCCGCGCTCTCCGCGGATTCCACCATGTTACGAAATGTAACACGCATATAACACGCACAGTTGTATTACAGCTAGTGGTGTAGTGGCAAATTTGGCCATTTTTTCGAAAGCCCGGCACTTTTTTCAGAGTTGAGTACACCCAACCGTACCGATTACCAACTTTGGAAGTGACACACAGACCAATCATCGACGCTTAGCGAGTTTCTTTTATCTTCATTACGAGACTATAGAGTGACTCAAATGCGACTGGCGTTGAAACCTTGAAAATCGAGGCCGAATATTGGACTTTTCATCCCTATAAAAGTTACGGGACGAATGAATATTGGCGAAATGTGTGAGTGATTTTTTCCTGTGAAACCCAGCGGACCAAACCTGTACTTTTGACGGCGGGGACTCCGCGGTCTGGGAGACTAGAGGTCTATAGCAGAGATCTGCTCTACTTCTCAGAGACACTCCACCTATCCACCGAAGTGGATGCTCGTCGCCGACTCAGATCCGCGAGTACGTCAACACTCGTCGTACCATCCATCCGCCGATCCACTCTTGGTGACCAAGCGTTTCCTGTGGCTGCTGCACGTGCCTGGAATTCCTTGCCACCCAGTGTTCGGTCTACGTCGTCGCTGTCTTCTTTCTGTCTGTATGTGTAAGACTCGCCTGTTCGCTGCGTCATTTCATCGCTGACACTCAACGCCATCTTAGAACTTAGTTTCTGTACAGTGACCCTGCAACAGTTTCTGTGACAGCGTCATTTAAATAATATTCATCCATCCATCCATCCATCTATCCATTCATTCATTCATTCATTCATAAATAAATAAACGAATAAGTAAATAAGTAACAGGTCACTGATAAACTAGTAACTACACTATAGCTGTAGCTGTAGCGGGCGCGTCGGTGGTGTTAATACAGAGGTCCATGGTTTATGCAGGTGCTGTCGGACCGCTGGGAGACCGTGGTCGTCGAGGTAGTCGAGGAGAAGCCGGCATCAAGGGCGACGCTGGCGCCGTCGGACCACCGGGTCTCAAGGGACAGAAGGGCGAGTCGAGCTCGATGTCTACGACCACGTCGAGGAGGCCGCCAGGAGCGCGAGTGGCGTTCTCGGTCGCTCGAAGTCTTAAGCTTGGTCCAGTGTTGGAAGACACCCTCGTTGGATTTGACGTGGTGTTCACGAATATCGGCGCCGGATTCGACGAGTCCAGTTCACGCTTTGTGTGTCGTACGAACGGTACGTACACGTTCACAGCGCACCTGCTCGGACAGAACAACAAGGACGTCTACGCCTGGATTATGATGAACGATAAACACAAGGTATCTGGCCAGCTATAAGCCACGCCTTCTGTTCTGTCACGTGACTGATGTTTTCTTAGCGCGCCTTTAACTGTTATAGCGCGCATCTAACTTTGTTAGAGCGAGCTCTTGCCACGGCCTTTCTGTCCGTGTGTCCGTCTGTCTGTCCGTCCGTCTGTCTGTCAAACGCGTGCTTTGTGACCAAGGCTGTATTAGCTAGTTGCCTAATTTATGCACGGGTACTCCTAGAGTATGTAATTTTTATTATGTGGTTGCGTTCTGTTACCAATATGTTACCATCCGTGAAATTCGCGGAATATAAGGTGCTCACTTTCCTTATTCTCCGTGAAAAATGCTAAAATAGTGCAACTTTAAGTCTAACCCTAATCCCAACCCTAATTTCCAGAGCAGATTTATCAGATAAATCGGAGTGGTATTGTCGAACGGTACATTGTTGTCAAATAAATATGGTTCGATAAAAGAACGCACCCACCAAACGAGCAGCGAAATAGGCATAGGCTGTCAATGAAATGGGCACTGGACAGCGACCAATCATCTGTCAGGTCGTGGCTTGTGCAGCCAATCAAGAAGTTGTCGTCTGCGGCAGGGCGGTGTGCCGGAAGGGCTGTACATAAATTAGGCAACTAGCTAATATTGCAGTGACTTTCACGGTAAAGACGTACGCAACTGGTGTCTGCGGGATTCTATCTCGAGACCTCACACAGCGCAGTAGTACAGTACGTGATATGTATTGTCAGGTGCCGATACACGGCGACGGCAGGGCGGGCTACGGCACCGGCAGTCAGACAGTCGTGTTCTCAATGAAAACTGACGACACCGTCTGGATTCAGCTCAGAAAAGATTCCGCCCTGTTCAACGACTACACCACCTTCTCTGGTTACCTCATCTTCGAAGACTAACAGTTCCAACTGTGCATGCACCTGCAGTTTAAACGATGAAATTACACGATACGACAACTAAATGCGATTCCATTCATCGACACCTTGTGACATTCAGTTGTTATTTATTTACATAAATTAACATTATTAACATGAACATTTGTCATTCTTTTATCTGCGGCCCTGAAGTTTTGTTTGAGACTTGTGTATCACTATGAAATTCGTGGATGATGATGATGATGATGATGATGATGATGATGAACGTACAATAATTAGCCTATAAATTTCCATCTGGGTTTGACACACAACTCCTGATCTGAATAAATCGCTGACAATGGTTAACGGTGTTTCCACGGTAGATAGCACGTGTTTATAGACAGTGGTGCTGACGTCGCAGACTCCCGAATGGGTTTAGGACGGCCACTTCGCGGCGCAGAGAAACTGGCGAAAAGAAAAAAAAACTAAAAAGGGAAGGCAGGTAAAAAAAGAAAGGAAGGAAAGCGTGGGAAGAGAGAGAAAGTTCCCCGAAATAAATTTTGGTTACCGGCCTTGACGTCATTGCAGCAGTGTTATTTCACTTAATTTACTGTATTTGCTATACATGTAGTTATTGTGTGTCATTTTCTGTGATTCTTGATGTAGTAGTAGTAGTGGTAGTGGTAGTGGTAGTGGTAGTAGTATAATATGTATATAGTTTAATAGTACAATAGACAAAACGCTGTTGATACAGTGTGAGAAACTAAAAGTTAGCGATGGCGTTTGACTGTCAAGAAATAATAGGATTACTTATACCTACTTACATCATGTGTCATATCAAATAGTCCTCGGCCATTAGTAACCTATTACAGAAAAGCCTAATTATAAGAACCAGTATGTTTCTGCATAAATTTCATCAGCTTTTATCGCTCTGTTGGGAAGTTTTACGAAGACAATAGAATACGGTCCGGTAATTATGAGTCAGCGCGACGGCGTCACTCTGACGACGTTCTGCCGTCGCATTGACGCAAGCATTGCGGTGGTGTATCAAGTTGTGGGATATTACGTCACTATCAGAAAGTATCACAAAGTAGGCCTACATATTAATTAGTACTCATATTACTTTTCATGCTCACCTAAACTTTAATGTCCGCCTAAACATGTCCGACCAAACACCATGTCACCATTCACTGATTACACTGATACACCACAGGCATTAAAGGAATCCCACAACTCAATGCATAATCAGCATTGCATCGTAAAGCCAGTACATTACTTAGCATATTCGTTGTATGCTATGCGTTCTGTCATGGCTCATTAAACGAATATGAATGAATGAATGAATGATCACGCATTATCATCCGCCGCTATGGCTTCGAAATTTTCGTGTACATAAACCGTGTGACTAAGTTATTCCTTTGAAAGCTAGAGGGTCTCGTATTCGTAATTATGAATCACCGTGTATACGCGTGACTTGCCATATCTCAGTTTCTTTTCTTTTCTGCTTTCTGACTCACGCGCCCAGGTCGTATTTAATTAACGCACAGCCCCTTCCGGCACACTGCCCTGCCGCAGACGACAACTCCTTGATTGGCTGCACAGGCCACGACCTGACAGATGATTGGTCGCTGCCCAGTGCCCATTTCGTTGACTACTGATGCCCATTTCAGTGCTCGTTTGGGTGCGTTCTTTTATTGAACCAGATGTTTTGAAAACAATGTACCGTTCGACAATAACACTCCGATCTATCCGATAAATCTGCTCTGGAAATTACGGTTAGGATTTCGATTAGACTCAGAGTTGCACTATTTTAGCATTTTCACGGAGTGTAAGTGAGCACCTTATCTTCCGCAAATTTCACGGACGTTAACATCTTGCTAACAGAACGCAGCCACAAAATAAAAATTAAATATTCTACGAGTGCCCGTGCATAAATTAGGCAACTAGCTAAATGCTCGATCTTGATGATCCATAAGCCAAAACGCACGTTTTCAGCCAAGGACGTGCGTTTTGGGAGTTACGTCATTTTCTTAGCAAATGCCGCGTTTAACTACGTTGGGTCGCCAAAATCGACGTATCTTAAAAACTAGTCAACCGATTGACACGAGTTTCTAGGCTTCTTTGGACCACCAATTTGGCATCGTAGGTGGTCTGGTAGCACCGTGTTACAAATCCATGATGGCGGAAGTCGCCATATTGGATTTTTGTTCAGTGCAAATAACTCTGGCCTCGACAGATACGTGTTGACGAAACTTGGTGAGATCACAGTATAGAGTTATCACAAAGCCACACGTGTGACCAGATTGCAAACCGGAAGTAGAATTACATTAGGGCGGCACAAAAGAAAGCGGAAGTAGCAATATCTCAGTCATGGATAGAGATGTCTGACCGAAATTTAGTCAGTAAATAAACTACGGCATTCTCAAATCAGCAACGTTACTAGAACGAATCCAGAAGTAGATTTGAGATGCCAGGGCGGATATGACGTCATAACTCCAGCGAGGGTCACGAGGGTGGTCCGATGTAGATGTAATTTAGTAGGCCGATGCAAAATCACACGCCGCTGATGGAAGAAAGGTCAAGTCTAAAACCGGAAGTAAAATTTCAACATGGCGGCCACTTGTTTTCAGAAACCGGAAGTAGTAGTATCTTAGGCATGGAATGAGATATCGCAGTCTTTATTTTTCAGCGTACACACAACGCAACGAATCTGCAGTTAGTGCATGACACGTGTCAATGACCGTAGTTTACATCGTATTGGCCCATAGGCGTAGCCAGGGTCATCCTACTGGCTAATGGGCGTAGTCAGGATCATCCCACTGGCTTGTTCGTTACACTGTGGAAGACAGCCTCATAGTAGGCAAATAATAAACTGCATCTGACAAAAAGTGGGGGAGGCTCAAAAGCACTGAGAGCCTTGGACTTTAAAAAGTGGGGGCTCAAGCCTAGAAGCCTTACAGAAGTTTACGCCTATTTTTAAGCCCCCTCTCCCAGAAACGTTATGAGTTACAGTCTGGAAATAGCACATTTTTGTGCTTTATTGATGCAAAATGTGTGTAATAGCAGGATCTAAAACGCGAAACTGAGCAAATTTGCTCGTTATTCTAGCCCCGTGGGTGGCCCTGCACCTCTGCGACCCCCTGCAGGCTACGCCTGTGTACTGGCCTACTTTTCCAGACGGTCTTCATTTAGAAATACAGACGTCATCATTTCGTGACCATCGGTTAGTTCACGCCCGTATACAGCAGAAGAAATGCGACTCGTGCATGACAGTAATCCTCGACTGGCTTCTCCTGGCGCTCAATAAGACGGTCGTGCGAAGCGCCGCGCATCTTAAGTCGCTCTTGCCAGTTCATTAGTGAGACATAATCTCTAGGTTCGTACTGATTCCTTGGTGGAAATCTTCGTAACGGTCAAACAACAAGCGTCGTATCGTCAGAGTCTCAGACTCATTAGGGCTACGATCGTCAGAGGTGATGGTAAGTTCCACGGCGCATGGAACAACAGCGTCGCAGCTACAGACGTATACGAGATATACGTGTAGCTTATCGGTCTGTCTACATGAGCTCGGGTCTAGTTTTACATACATGTCGGTCTACTTAACAATTTCCAATATCGTAACAACGCGACATTACGGCTATAGACATGCACCGTGCAGCGCGCCTTACAAAAACACTGTCATGGTTTCCGCTGTGACAAGGCGGAACACAGGTCAGAGAAAAACAGTGTTTGTAGGCTGCATCTGTTTATTAGAATTAAGTACTCGATTTACTGAAGGTATTTGCTGCCGGTTTCTTCTGTCACTCGCGGGTAAACAACGATCGCTATTATATTTTTTGGCAACGGCCTTTAAAGACAGTGAAAAACGAAACATATAACTTCATAGACGGGTCACACGTTGAGTAAACCGGAGTGTTCGTTGTTATTGTGTCTGGCCAAAAAAGGTGAATACAGCTTTGATTAAAAAGAGATAGAGTAAAAGTTTTTGAAATGTGTATTACTGCCTTACATTTATAAATAGTTTACAACGTGTATACGCAGGTGGATGAGAATTGTCATGTCAATCCGAAAGACATGCTGGCTGCTGATGCTGCTAATCGTCATCAATGACGTCAACGGCGTCGTGGAGCTGATAGGCGCCGGGTCGACGGTACCCGCAGGCCTGTATGTGGCATGGATGGCAGCGTACAGGTCGTTGCGAGACCAGTTCGTCAACGTCCATCTCAGCTACAACGCTCGAGACAGCCGCTTCGGCAGACGAGCGATTGTTTCTCGATCAGTTAGCTACGCCGGATCAGACTCACTGCTCTCAGATGCCGACTACGAGCACAGTCGCGATCTTCAGATGTTTCCAGCCGTCGCAGCGTCAGTTTCTCGTTATCCACATTAATTTCTATTTCATAAGAAGAAAAATTCGTGCGTGACTTGATTATGATAGGCCATATGTTTAAAAAATAAACTTTCCTGCCACGAGCTAGTATATTGTCGATGAACTTTATTTGGTAACTTCTGTCATATAACGTCTTGTAATAATTGCAAACACAGTAGTGTCACTTCGATGCTGTTTGAACAGGGGGTTTACCTTGTTTCAACACACTCATGCATAACTCTAAATTCAGTTTGGAGTGTAGTCTTTTGCGTTGCAGTAATATGCTTGTGAGTAGCATGTTAGAGGTAAATAGTCATTAGTCTTCTTGATGTCATTAGTCTTCTCTACTGGTTTTACTGTCTTTACTGGTTGTTTTGCTGTTCGTGTGTCTATGTGTATTTGTGTGTTTGTGTATTTAGCTATGGACCAATGTGTCTGAGACAAATAAAATATGAATAATAATAATAATAATACTTTACTAGTTGTTTTCACAATCACAGCCGACTGTTAACAGTGAGAGACGTGTGCTTTTTGCTTATTATGACTGCATCAAATCGGTGTAGACACTGTTGTGGTAAACGTTTACACTATTTTGTGGCAAATTCATTCTGGAGGACACGATAGCACCAAAATAAATTTTTATAGAATTATTTACAGTTTTGTAGATAAACAAAAACACTTAGTTTTCTGATGCAGCATACTGAGCATTCATGATGAGCGTAGAACGTTTACGTCGAATTTGCGTCGAAGGCGTGTTTTTATCACAATCATTAATCATTGTCGTCAGTCACCAGTCACTGGCTGGTGCAGAGCGATCGTGCTGGCGTACAATCTACCTGGCGTGACGAACTTGGTGCTGACGCGAGAACAGATCGTTGGAATCTACAACGGTTCAATCAACAACTGGAGCGACCCAACGTTCGTCGAACACAACCCCGGAGTAGACCTACCTAACGCCACAATTGTGCCGATGGGCCGCTGTGGCTCATCGTCCACCGAAACCTTCACAAGAGCACTCAGCTCGTTCAGTGCTTCCTGGGCGGCCAAATATGGCGTCTTCGACAAGAAAGCCGGCTGGAACGACTGCGTGGTCACGCGGTTTACACAGCGCAACTCGGAAATGGCGGATATCATCCGGCGCGAGCCGTACCACATCGGTTTTATGACTCCTTCGAGCGCGGTCGCAGTGAGCCTATCGTACGCATCCATCATCAACCGACGAGGTCGTGTCACTGTCGCAGACAGAAGATACGTGCAGGCAGCGATAGACGAACGCTCGCTCAATATGTCGTCACGACTAACGAGCAGCCTTGTCGACTGCGAACACGAGGACGCGTACCCGATCGCCAGCTTCTCATACTTCATCGTTCGCATGACGCAAAAACACAACTGTTCGGTGGCGGCTGAGCAACGCTTAGAGACATGAGGGATCTTGTCAGGCGACCTGGGAGTGATAGTACAGACTTGTGACGCAGTGTGACAACTGTTCGGTGGCAGCTGAGCAACGCCTAGAGACGGGAGGGACCTTGTCAGGCGACCTGGGAGTGATAGTACAGACTTGTGACGCATCGTGACAACCGTTTGGTAGCGGCTGAGCAACGCCTAGAGACGGGAGGGACCTTGTCAGGCGACCTGGGAGTGATAGTACAGACTTGTGACGCAGCGTGACAACTGTTCGGTGGCAGTCGAACTGGGTCGCTACATTGAATGGTTCTTGACGAGTTTTCAGGCTGAGGCCGAGATTGTGAAACACTTCATGGTGCCCGTTAGCCCAAACATCGCCAGGAGGATTCGCTCCACCGTCCTCGAGCGGATGACTTGTGGCGGACAACGACTGATGGATCTGGTGCGTCGTCAGAAGTACGAAGAGCAGGAATCGCTCAAGACGTGGAAGTTGCCAGTTCAGATCGTTACGCCGTTAATAGCTCTTGTTACGCTCCTTCTTATTGCTTACGCGACCCGGCAGAGGGTCAAATATCTCCGCGTACTGAATCGCGACGACTGGAAGATCAACTTTTTTGAGATCGATTTCGCGGTGAAGAAGAAACGAGGTCGAGAAGTAAGTGTCGACGACGACGCGGCCCCGTCATCGTCATCAGAGAAGTATTTCGGCCGCTTGAACGTCCACGACGTGGTAGCAACACCGCTGAGCATCGCACGGGTCTTCAACGTCGACCGGAAAGTAAAGCAGGCGCTGATGCGCATGCGCGAGGAGATTGGACACGAGAATGTGGCGAGATTCTTTGGCATATCGTCACACAACAACGCCATCTACCTCGTTGAGAAGTACTGCGCCAACGGCACGCTCGTCGACTTCTTCCGAGACTACAGGTTCCGCAAGAACGAGTCCTTCCGCTACATGGTGTGCGCAGACATCGCCAACGGGATGTCATACCTGCATCGGCAGAACTTGATTCACGGAAATCTGTCAATTGACAAGTGTTGTGTGGACTCACGCTGGACCATCAACATCGTCGACTGGGAGTACGTAACACTCTATGATGTCGTTCGTCGACTCAACTGCAACAAGACACAGGACTCTTGCAAGAAGACAGCCCTCCATTACCTTTGTAGCCAAGGATCATGGTCGCGAGAAGACAGTCTTCCATTACCTTTGTAGCCAAGAATCATGGTCGCGAGAAGACAGTCCTCAATTACCTTTGTAGCCAAGGATCATGGTCGCGAGAAGACGGCCCTCAATTACCTTTGTAGCCAGGGATCATGGTTGCGAGAAGACAGTCCTCCATTACCTTTGTAGCCAAGGATCATGGTCGCGAGAAGACAGTCCTCCATTACCTTTGTAGCCAGGGATCATGGTTGCCAGAAGACGGCCCTCAATTACCTTTGTAGCCAGGGATCATGGTTGCGAGAAGACAGTCCTCCATTACCTTTGTAGCCAAGGATCATGGTCGCGAGAAGACAGTCCTCTATTACCTTTGTAGCCAAGGATCATGGTCGTTCAGGAACTTGGCACCTGAGATCCAGAACAATGGTCGTCTCTTTGAGCCAACTCGTGCCGGTGACGTCTTCAGCTTTGGCGTAATCATTCGAGACATGTTCATGAAGTTGCCAGGCCAGGAACAGCATCGCACCAGCAGCGCCAAGCTTGGCGACAAAATGCCGGCCAAGGCACGCCAGGTCATGAGACGGGCGTGCTGCGAAATCGCCATGAACCGCCCGACCTTCGAAGAGTTGGAAAAGAGTTTGCGCAGCGCCATCAGTGGCAGGCAGACGAATCTCTTGGACAGGTACGAACGTATACAAGTAGCTCAGCTATCGCAGAGAGACCGCGCTGCAGGGTGCGTTAGTTTTGGCCAAAAGTGGAAGACTGGAACTGGGACTGGGAGACAATATTTTATGGACATTATAGGTCTATTTTCAACCACTGTGACATAATCGGCATGCAAAGATATCGAATTTGGTGAAAAAAAAAACGCAAAATAAGGGCTGTTAAGACGTTCAAGATCATTCAAGATCATGGAGGTCGGTACCACGCGAAAGCCCGTATGCGACTTCCTATTAGTGATTAATACTATTAGTAACTGACATCCTATCTCGTACCATTTCGGAGTTATCGCAGCTTAATGTTAAAATTTAGGACACTGCGTTATTGAGCCCCCTCTGGGGGCTTAGGATAATGTACGATGTTCATCTTGGGCTCACTGGAAAACGCGTAGTGGACTTCCTATTTGCGTTAATTAAACTTTTTTCGCTGGGTGTTACGGCTGAGGCGCTACAGCAAAAATATATCGAAAATCGGCGATTTCGCTTCAACGCGATCACTTTGACCCAAAATTTCACGTAGAAGGGGTCGCCTCAAAGCATCTCAAAGTGATCGAGGCCGAATGTCGCACTTTTTCACCACCGGTAAAATTATGGAAGTGCAAAGTGGGAATATTGAGTTCAGCCAATGGCCGAACCTCTGGTATACATCTGATCGGCGAAACTTCGTGGCGGTCGAGATTCGAAGTTTCAAACCAGTTTGATATAAAAAGAACAGCAGCAAAACAGTACTGTAAAACTCTAGGTCTACCGAGACACGACGGAGAACAAATTAACGAAGGTAACAGCGAGCGACCTGTTAGTTTTGTGATTGGGTTGGGTTGGGCAAGGTTTAACGTCCCCTCGACACATTTTTAGGTCATTTCGGAGACGCTGGGGTGGCTGCGGCATCAGCCAGGATTGTAGCCACAGTCAGCTTTGTGATTATACTCGCTAGTATGAGTTTAGACGTAACGGTCAGCTGGGCCGCGGCGCCTTGTGTCTTAACGTTAAGGGTGCTGACTAGAAATCTTCTTACTTGCTTACTTACTTACGTACTGTGTACACTGTATATTTTCAGCATGATCGAGATGATGGAAGACTACAGAGACGAGCTGGAAAGATGCCTATACAAGGAGAAATGGAATGATGTCCATGTTAAGCGAGTTCCGGATGATGTCGCACTGAACCTGAAATCCGAGCACAATCCATCGTCCGGCGCTCCGGATAGCTTCAGCGACTGTAGGATGGCTGTGATGATGATGCGCGTGGATTCAGAGGAGTCGGGAAGTGACTGCGGCACTGTAGCTGTCGTCAGAGAAACGGCAAGGTCGGTGGCGGGTGAAGTCATCCTTGTGGAGGAATCGTCGAACTTGATCACTGTCGCGGTCGGACCGAACACGTCCACCGGGACTCGCGTGAAGCAGCTGCTAGCGCTCGTTGAACAAGTCATTCGCGAGGTAATTACATATATGCCAGTACAACGTGCGAATTCAAAATACACGTCGTTACATCGTCATCTGTTTTGTGTGGTATGTCGTCGCTTGCGAGATGTTTGGCTTCAGCTTCGTTTGGCGGCGAAAGTGTTACAGTGTTCCCGTCATCAAAGCTGTTGTTTCTGCGGATTTTTTTTGTGTTTTTTTCTCTTCTGTGTTTTTTTTGTATTATCTTTCGTGTACCTTGGTACGATTTACATAATAAATAATTTGCAGATGGCCATCTCCAGTCGATCGACGAAGCTTCTGGCAGTGCTGCACGTCGGCTTACTCAGCGGCGTCCGCAGTACAAGTCCAACTTGGCGGCAGGAACTGACGAGGAACAAGTATGAATTGCACGGCGCAGCACTGGACGTTTGTCGTCAGGTGATGACCCAGACCACATCGACGACTGAACTGTACACGGTACTGGCGACCAAGGACGCCGTGGACGAGGACCGAGGCAGCCATTTTAACTCACTGAAGCTTGTTCCAGCTACGGTTAGCAGAATCAATGTGTCGTTTCTTTTGTTTTCCTTTGAAAACTGCTTCGTTTTCTAAGGATTAACGAACTCATCGATGAAGATATTTTCATCGAAAATATTTCAGTCTAAAAATTGTTCGATTGTCAATGTCAGTGTCAATGTCAACGTATATTTATATAGCGCATTAATGTAAAACCTCTAATGCGCTGTATGCGCTAGTACGAAGCGAACATAAACGTTTTTATTCAAATGTTTTGATTAACTAGCTTTTGATTGGCTCCTACATACAGTCTATACTTCTGTTTACGCGCTTGACGGTCGGTCACATGACTGGTTACATTATGGTTTACTGGAAACTGTCTGTCATTTTTCACAGG
>Ga0049105_1000442_pt1 | contig 14181 bp, 10 predicted proteins | sample WorMetvaBAHAMAS1_FD_61260 | JGI IMG/M metagenome (GOLD analysis project Ga0049105, IMG submission 61260) | Worm MetaG Olavius vacuus BAHAMAS.1 | ecosystem: Host-associated > Annelida > Digestive system > Unclassified | place: Germany: Marburg | collected 2013-04-09
AGTGCAACTTACGTCTCATTAAGCTACGTAGAAAGATTGATTGCAAACGAATTGTCGTCGTCATTATGAGCTCACATTGAGTGGTGTGCTGTTTATAGTGTCTCATTTGTGCTCTGCATTCGTCTGTTAGATTTTGATACTGTGCCAAAATTCAGTGGTGCATTACCGCTTGTCGTCTGCAGTAACTACAAGTGTATTTTAATGTATTTTTGTTTGCATTTTACTTAAATTGTGTTTCCGTGATATGATTTGCACATCGTTTGCTTTAAGGTGACAACTGCTAATTGTGCCGGAATAGCACTGCATGCAGCAAATATTCACATGCAGAAGTTCTGCTGAAGTGCTTTTATCTGTCACTGCACAGTTGTGCGAATAACTGAACAGGACATTAACAGATGTACAGTGTGTGATCAAAAGTGAGTCACATTGTAGCAAAATGTTTGCAGCAGTTGAAAACAGTACCCACAGCAAGACAGCTTTTCTTACATTACCATCTGAATTTGGGTCAGTTGTAGTTTGTAGTTTTTAGTAATTTGTCCTTGCTCAGTGATGTAATTATGACTTTATTTATAGTTTATTTACTTGAGCAGGCATTATGGGCTTGGGTGAAGTGCGGTTTGAGTCAACACCCGAGGACAAAACTATTGAGTTTAAAGTTAATGAATAGAGACTTTACTGATGCTGATGTTCGATAATATGCAGGAGTTACCAGAGATTGCCATGCATGTTTCTAAAGCAATATCGTAGTCGAAAAACTGCCAAAAATCCACCTTGAACTGGGCGGCCACCAATGACATCATCGCGAAATGATCCATGCATTTTACACCTGGTCAAAGTTGAACAGAAGGCACTGCTGTGGGAATTGTCGAAAACGCTGTTGACAATGACTTCCTGCTAGCAGTCTCGTCAGGAAAAATTTGTCGTCATTTGCGGGATTTGGTTATTGCAGGCAAAAATACAGAAGACATTAATGATCGCAAAGGTTCCGATTTAAAGCAAAAGTTTCTGGCAGGCATTCGGGAAATAGAAATCCGTGATATTTTCTGATAAGACTCAAGTTATGTCTGATCACGGCAGGCACACCTATGATTGGAGAAAAATCCGGCGAAGTTTGGTTCCATGTATGGGTAAGCAAAGCAGGAAGTTGTTCATGCATATCTGCTACGTTTTGGGCTACATAATGTATGATGTGGACAATTTTGGTTACCATTTAATGATATTATTGATTGACAAAAGTATACAGATATTTTTAATGCAAATTTAAGGCCTTGTTGCAGAAGATTTTGTGGGAAGGCGGATGACGTGCACCGGCACACTGTTGATAACTTTTCACGAGAGTTGAAAACTAACAATAAAATTTTTGGCGCAATGTGGCCAGCCCAGTCTCCGGACTTGAACATAACAGAAAATGTATGCATTGCAATTATTCTGAAACTACATATTGAAACAGATGTGATCAAATTGCAAGCAGACTTGGTCAACACAGCCTGTGGGATTTGAGGCCTCTGATTATTGAAAATATTCTAAATTTGTATGCATCCATTCCACATTGACTATATTCAGTAATAGCTAGAATATATTTTTCTGCAAAGTACTGAACATTCACAGTAACATTAATTCATTTTTGTGTAGAAAAGTACGTCGCCATGTATATGACTCACTTTTCACCACACTTGTATATTATGACAGAATCAGTAATGTGTTATAGAAACTTGTACCGTGCCATTCATTTTCTTGTTTTTTATGTTTTTGATGCGTGCTAGCTGTCGTTAGTTATGTATGTGTCATAATAAGTAGCACTTATGTGAGATTTTAGAGGTATTGTTAATTTTTTGCGTTTACGTTTAGACAATTTTTAAAATTATTGTCATTTTTTCTGTCAACCGTCATTTGTAAAATGTGCCGTATTCACTGTAACCATACCGTCTTCCAGACATTCCGTAATCTCCATGCATTCCAGCATTATATCGTTGTCTACAATAACTATATTTTACGTTTTTGGAAATTTTATTTATAGTTGCAGTTGCAGTACAGTTTACGTTTTGCTCATTATCTCTGGCAATTGTCATATGCATGAATTAAAGTTACTCACATAACTCGATAGCGTGACAGATGGTCTGAATGTTTTGCTATTGAACAGGTGCGCATCATAATGGTCTGGTAGTAATGTGATGAAGTTGGAAAGTTCTGTATTACAGCGGTAACTGTGATAAAATGACCTCTACCCACTACTGCAGTACAACCAACTCTGCATTCTGTTGCCGACTAAGGCAGGATACTACCAGCCATATTAAGTGTTAGGTGGGCCATAAGCAAAGTCGAGATGGTTTAGAATTTATATGACGGTCTGGTCTGAGGGTTGCTCGCTGAATGACAGTTCCATATTTATTATATGAACCAGAAGAACTTCTGAAGTAGCCTTATCTATATTATTAGCATCACTGATATGGCTGTGTAACTGCATAGAATGAAACAAAACAGTTTGGTGGCAACAAATACTGCTCTGTAGTCTGACACTTTCAACAAAACCAAATATCTGACTACAGCTGAATACAATAACATAAAATACACTACTGTATACATAATACGGCAGAATTAAACTTAACTAAAACAGAATGTAGTTCGCCGTAACAGCACTGTAACATGTTGTCATGGTTTGAACACAAACTAACAAACTCCAGTAAAATTCAGAGCAGTGGTAGTTGGTGGAATTGCGCTACAGTAAGTCCGGCTAATATTTGGACGGACAGATATATGGGGGTGGGGATAAACCAATTCAGTATATAAACAGCCACCCAGGCAGCTTTGCCTGGGACTGAGTATCGACAAACAGTTGAGTGAATGGGCACAACACACAATGTATCTGTGGTCTTGGAGCTAGTACCGGTAGTAGCTGGTGACTGGCTGGGACTATGCAGCTTAGGAAGTACAATAGTTACTTCACAACAATCTAGAGCACACTGAAAACTTACTAAACAACTGCAGTGATAGGTTTGGCTCATAAAAATTACACAGCACAATTATCTACCAGGGACTACATATAATAATCGCCTCAACATCAATGAGATGAGCACAGGTACATATCACTCGTACTTTAGAAACGTGACCGCAACCATATTAATATTAATAACACACGACAGCTGAACCTATATGAACTGACACATTGTGTCAATCAACGAAAAACTTAACATGACCTGAACTTCAACTAGAAATAATGTCAAAAACATATTAACCTTAGCGGTGTGATGTCGTTCCTTAATTTGCAAAGTGTGTTACATACTTGCGACAAAGTGGTATCTACCACTGACGAGGTGCATAACTTAATCTGTGATGTAATCCGCAATGAGAGGTAAAGCTTGATTGAATACAACAGGTGGAATATTGCTTAATGCAGCACTTACAACACCCAACACAGCTAATTTTGGTCTATGTTTATAACCAGCGCGAGACTGACACTTTCTTCCTACAACGTGTGGAACTCATATTCCATCACTTCATTTAAACATGCCTTAAAACATTCCTGTTCTGTTAGAATATGCATCCAGTGCATTAGAGATAATTTTATTGTTTGATGGGCTATATAAGTGTACAATATAATACTAATAATAATAATTGACAGCATTTGAAAAACTATACTTTTTCACTTTTCAAGGGCTGATTCACTCTCATACTTGCATACTGATGAATTTGATGCGAATATGCACATGACATCCATTTTTGGCGGCGGATTGCTACAGGTTAGCCCTCACACACATACCTGCAGACCTGCACATATGTGTACAATCAGTGACTTCTAGTACAGTGTTTGTTGCTGAAAAGTATCAACAATGAAACAGTAATGCTTGATCATAGCATCAACATATATACCGGCTGCTCATCTGCTCTCTGCAGTTGAGGCATTCAACAGATGCACAACTGCAACTGAATGACTGCAAAGTACAACAATACAAAATATATGACACGTATGATTAAAATGGTAGTAACACTGCTTTTACCAGTTACACAAACCAGCTAGCAATGCTGTGTCACCTCAATTACAGCACATGTCTGTAACAAAATGCATGTCTAAACACAAACTTCAGCCTCAACAGCTGCAGGTGACATACTGAACACAATCAAAAATCATAAAATCTGTAACGAAAAAATACCGGTACTACACTGTGTCTCAAAAACGTGCCAACTTTTCTTTTGCTCTGTGTCTGTCCAATATGAACAGATTTCAATAACAATTGGTAGGCATGTTCCGTAATAAACACTCAACAAACTATGCAAACAGTGCCCACTTCACCTGAAATACGTGCTAGCACCACCTTGGGAAATTCAAAGTGACAGACACGGGGCAAAAGAAATGTTGGCACGTTTTTACTGAGACATGGTGTAGTAACGCCTCACGGACCTTTCAATGACAAACCTGTTTGCTGACAAGTCATATTGCTAATAAGACAATTCGCTGACAAGAACAATTGCTGACAAGATGATTCTCTGACCGGACGACATCACAACAGCATTGACCAGTGCATTCATCTGGCAAGCTGTCAGCGAAATGTCTTGTAAGCGAATCGACTTGTCAGCAAAATGACCTGTTAGTGCAACATCTTGTCAGTGAACGGGTTCATAATACACCAAATGTCCGGTTACTCTAGTGATGCAACAAAGGTTGCTTTCCAACCTTCACACTTTCATGCGGAACCTTCATGATGTCACTGTGAAGTGATGTCAACAAATGCCTGCAGAATGCTGTAAGCATTGACTATGGACCCACAGCAAAACTAATTAAGCTCAGCTAGCAAAATAAGTAACTTAACAAAAATGAGTGACTTAATATAACATTATGACTGTCATTTTGATTGGTCAGGGTTGTTATTAAATTCTCTGCATGTACATTTTAATGCTTAATCATCTGCAACTAATTTTACGTTTCATCTGATGCATACCATTCAGGCCTGATAGTTTCTGGTTGACAAGTTAATATCGTAAGAGGTGATGTGACTGCATTTGTGCCGCTATATGAAGACTAAAAATAAAAAGTTTAAGTCATTAACATCAGCCTTAACATTTGCAGTAAAACCTTCAAACCAAGGTTTGAACCTTCATTACACCACTAGAAAATACACATGCATCCATACGCTAAATAAACATATGCATAATGAGCTGCTTGAAAAATTACACACAGATTTTGCACAAAATAATAGCAGAAATTGCATAAGAGTAGGACATAGTACTGCAATTCGGGCCACATGGTGCTGACGACATTTTTCCTATGTTCCATTTCCAGCTGTTAGCCCAAAAGTCATGTAATAATCTGTCCGACTAACAAACAGATATCTGTAGCATGTGGGCATTCATAGCCATAGCATATATTTTTATGTTCAATCTTGTTTTTGAACATTTGAGGATATACTCAACACTGAAAAGTACCGACATCATGCTGAAACCTCCTCCAGTCTAGCCTAGTAAATGTCCAAGTTGAGAGACAGGTGTGAAGATTAACATGAAGTTGGTATAATTGTATACAAAATCAGTTCACACGTAATTGCTTCAAATCTACCACTATCGTATTAACAGGATTCATTTGCCACTGAGTATTGATACTGCAGTTGCCACGACTTGGTGTTCATATACCAGACACTGTGCAACTGGGTTGAACATTTGTAAACAAGAAACATGTTCATCCTTTCATTTCTTTGCTGTATTACATATACCGTTTCCCATTAGACTTGAAGTATATTCTCCAGATTAATACCACACAATAACCAAAACCGATTAAACCAATCAACTAATAAATCAATCAAGGAACTAGTTACAGTCAGGCCTAGTCAGTCAGGCCGGCCTGACAATACAAATCAGCAAAATACAATAAGTTGACACAAACTGAAGCTAAAATTGATGCTAAAAAGTGCAATTTTAAGATTACGTATGAAAGTCACAGTACACTCAGTCAGTCTCAGTAACTCTTGAAGAGCTGATAGCACAACAGCTCTGACAACAGAAAACCACCACTCAAACTAGACTGACACTGGCAAGCAACTGCATGCTACTAAATGAACAGATGACGATGATAAAAATAAATGGAACGCAAGTCTGGTAGAGGTAATTAAAGCATCGAGACTGAAGAAGGTGAGGTGAAGTGTGAAGGCTATCACGGTGTGTCTAGTATCACAACCGAATTGCACACTCAACACTGATATGATATCACTCTGCTGTAGCAAACTAAACATTAAATAAAAACACTCGATGATGGCTAGGTTACCTGCCAGTACTGATGCTGCTGCTGGTACTATTATGACACTGCACATGATGACGATAACGACAATACTCATAATGAAGCTGATGGTGGAATCTGCATATTACTGAATACATCAATGCACTCAACACAGACATTAAACTCAGTTACGGCTACATTCGTTCACTGTAAGGGTGGCATGAATACAGATGGATAGCATAATATGACAGCGAATGTGCACATCTAACACATGGCTACATGTTTATCTAATTAGGCACTGAATGGCCATCTCACACAGCATCTGCAGAACTGCAACTCACAGTGTGCACAGGAGAGAATGTGTAATATGACACACTTCTTCAGTAAATCACCCGTGCACAGTACGTAACACAACGAGAATTTAAATAAGCACACAACAGTAACCAACAACCGATATTTGCACATGAGCAGTAATAAACATAAAACTAAGTTTACACAAAAACGAGCAGAACACATGATACTTAACATTTCCTGTGAAATAAATAATGAACAGAACATCACACTTCAACAGTATAATTGCACAGTATTACATACTGGAAATCGGCAAATCATTGAAAACTGTGACAAGTAAATGACACTATAACAGCAACACATCGACTTAAGAGCACAGTGAATACTGCACAGTTTTAGCATTTATCTACTTAGCTTCGACATCAAATACTTCATTTCATGAACTAGCAACACCTGTCCATTAAACAGTACACATGAAATGTCAACGCATTAGAAAGACAGTATGCTTAGCTTGCACATACGCCGGAAACGATGAAGCTGACCGCCAGTGAAAAGAAGCAACAACGGTAGAACTACGTCAGAGTCCAGCTGGCTTGGCATGCGTTGTATCATACTGACGAATCAGTTCAGACTACATGCACACAGACACACAACACATGTCACAGCTTAGCAGCACCAACTTCACAGCACACCGTGAGTAAGCATCATCAGTAAACGATCGAATAAAACAAACAATCTGTGAGGACGATGGCACGACAAGCAGTAGTGAAAACAGACTATAATGAGGCACAGACTCAGTGACTGTAAAACAAGAACGAATGGTGCCATCAGCATTATCCAGCCAAGCCGCTAATAACCCATGCCACACTTTGATTGGTGACATGAATTCTCAGACCAACATCAGGAACCAGACTGACATGAAAGAACAACACTGTGTAAACTCAGTCTCCAGCTCAGCCTATAGTAGGGCAGCACTGACAGTCAAGAGCACTTCCTCCGAACAACTTGCCACTCAAAATGGCTGCCTCTAATTTATGTTAGGCAGTACAACATCTAGATTAAAATAGTACAGTTCTGTGAGGCTGACCATAAAATATACATATCTATTTATCTTTTAACCAAGTCCACTGTGACACAATACAAGCAAGGCCTGAACCGCCCAGCAGTTTCTGCAAAAATAAGCATTAGCATTCAATAACATCTTTTCTTAAGTGTTGCCTTTAAACTTATTCACCAAGACCAACAGAAGACTGTGCAAACTGAATCTCAAGACTGAGACTATAGTCCTGAGAAATCCACATCTGAATACACTGGCTGTTATACTCACAAGTGTGTGTCTACCCAACCTTATCAGAGCAATATAAGGTTGAGTAGACACACACTTGTAGCTCTGATAACTAAAAATATAAGTTAACCGATAAAGATGGTGACTGATACTACCTGCGACATTATACCGTGTTCTTCTTGTGAAAAGGCATAGCCATCTACAACATTAATTAAATGATGCAGTATTAACAAAAGAAGAGATTCCATAGCAACAACAGATTCACAAAAAATGGACCAGAAATTTACATATCAAAATAACTTAATACTGTTTATTAAAGACAGAAATCACCAAATGTTTAGCAACAGCCTATAAGAGTATATACTCCTACAAACGATGATACAGTCGGTGCTGAGAAATGGCCAATCACACAATATGTTGAGCCACTTTCAAGATACAAGTTATTAAAATGTAACTGTTCACTGGCTCATCAAATACAACCAGCAGATTGTCATAGAAGATGAAGATATATGCACAGACAGTAAAGTCCATTTCCAGGAATCTCATTCTCTTTGCAGCTTTTGAGATGAGAGAGATAAACCCAATTAAACTAGTATGTCCCACGTCAGATGGATAGCCATCTCAGTTAACTGTCAGCAGTCCTGGTACAGAGCCTACTGTTACATAGAACTTGCTATTTCTTAGCAAGAAGTGGTTGGGACCACCACCAGTATTCATTTTACCTACCCATGATGGACAGCCAGGCTGAGTTGGCCTGGGTGATTGATTAAATACCAATGTGCTACAAACGAGATCTTGAACCGACAAATAGCCACCCATCCCAGCCCTAACCAGGCCTGACATATGGTAACTACGTTAATCAAGACCAAGATGCTGAAACACCATCTACATCACCATAAATCAACATATTTCATGCAGAATTATCAGCTGTTTACAATTATATAAAATAAATGTAGAATGAAAAGCAAGCAATGACTGGGTGCACAATTTATTCAGGTGCTGTGAATTTTTGGTCCACTCTGTACAGATTAGAGTACAAGCACACGAGACTGGCTTACGAGACTGGAGTGAAGTTGACATGCGAGTAGTAGTGACATTGGTGGTGGAGCGTGTGAAAACGTTCCGAAGCAGACGTGCCGTCTCAACGACCCTGTAATCATCCGCATCATCATCGTCACCACCACCATCATCACAGTTATACTAATCACAGTAAGACCAATGGGTGACAGTGAAATTTATTGCCGAGCCTGAATCATCATGTTCAAACATGAGAATATGATATAAACAGGGTGTGTACCAGGCATACACTGTAATGACATGAATTCCATTACTAACACTTGAAACAGTTATTGTATAAGCATACAGAGTGTGTCCAAAAAAAAGAGACCAAAATCTTTTTTTTGTAATAGGTCCTGTAAAACACGGGTGATTCTGATGAAACATGGTACATCATTTCCTGAATAAATTTGCTGCAAAATGATGTAAACGTTTTCCACCTCACATGAATAATGTCTCTACACTACCTTGTGAAACTTGAAATCCTCATTGGACACATGCTACCACTGAGTTGATATAAACAGGAAATGGGTTATCAAATTCCATCAGAATCGCTGGAGCTTTGTTGGAGACATTACAAAAAAAACGTTTTGGTCTCTTTTTCCTGGACATAGCATATATACGTATGTACAGTGAATATGATTTGTAAAAGACGGTAAGAAGAATAAAAAATACTGAGATTAAAGGAAAACTCAGAATATTAGTGCATGTCTGACGAGATGAAAGTTTCAGCACATATATCTAACATAACAAAATCAGAGTGCTCATTATATGTGTACGATAGTAAAATTACAGTAACAAAAGCAAATAAATAATTAACGAGAAATTAACCATTGGTTAAACAATTACTATATTTACAGTTAATATGTTTGATTCATGAGTTCAACACCGTTAAGTTTTATCACACTGCTAATGTTCACATTCCATCAGAAACAGACTACAAACAATTCAGAATGACGATCATCACAAATAAAGTCCCATGTTATACAAATGACTAACAGAACAGAAAAACAAATAACTAATTATACCAACATTTAATGGTTAACTATTAAAATGGCAACTATAAACAGTAGTTATAGTAATAGTGGCAGTAGTGCTAGAAGTATTGAACAGTAACATTGGCATCAGTAGATAAATACTATTTAATTGAGTGCACCATTGCAGTCGTAAAAACATGCATTAACTTCTTAAAACGATTTTACGATATTTTGATAATTTTGCCAAATTAATCATAACCACCTAGATGCCTCCATCAAGCTACTGCCATACTGAAACACGTTCTGTAATGTGAGAAATTACAATGCAGCAAAATACTTATGGCAACGAATGCAACATTATGGCAAGGCTGACCAAAACAACAGTAAACTTGTAAGAGCCAAAACAGTCTGTCACTGAACGTACAGCTTTCTTACCCACAGCATGCAAGACAACGCTGCATACACCTAATACCCAACCAACTCAGTCATTCGGCATCATTCCGAGTTCTCGCTAATAATGATACACTAGCAGAATGGCTACACCTAGTCAATTCTCTTCAGTGCTAGACCCAACATCTAAACTTGTTGGAACAGACTGCTTCAGCATAGGAATAAACTGCACATATTATCGCAATGCATCTTTTACCCTGGATGAGCGAAATTTAAGTTCACGCATCTTTCAGTTTCAGTTAATTTTTTTTAGTACAAATTATCAAAGTCCAGTTTTATTATAACTGTAGGTAGTAAAATATTTAACGTTTTAGTAAAAGTTTTGTTTCAGTAACAGACGAACATAACTATCACGAACGCTCACAGTATGCAATATCATGCAGCAGCTTCATACTTTCATCGGTTCATAATTTCATAGTAGTTTAAAGTTCAGCTCCAAGAACAATGTGTGCTCCCTGATGGTCAACAGTCTATTTGTGTTGTAGTGTAAGTGTAAGCTGTATATTTTGGCACTATCACTGCTGTACACAGATTCAGTGTTTTTCTGTCAGTAATATGACACCACTATCATTGCCAGTGACTTACAACACTGCTGTGTAAAGTCTTATAGTCTGTAATGACTTCGCAATAAAAAAACTGGGAATACGTTTTGATTACTAACAGAAAGGCATCATGAGGGTGCAAACAGGAACACACCATAAAAAAATTTGTCTGTACCAAAGTCGACAATCAAACGATCTATATATATCGACCTTTTCTTGGTCTCATGCAGAGCAACGTATGCTGGTTCTCCTCTGGCAGCTCTTTCCAATTCTAAGACTTCTTCGCGGACAGTTCTCAACAGTGTGCGTCGCATGCTAATGACAAACAGAAACGATTCATCATATTCACTCCAACTTCAGGTTTTTTTATCAGCAAGAATTGTAACATAAAGCTCAGTGCAATATACATATACTGCCTAAGTGTACGCAGATTACTTATAATGCAGTGCGCTATGCATTTGGTCTTCATAAGTCGTGACATCCAATGAAAAAAAAACAGCTGCTGTTAGTGTTATACACATTAATATCACTAGCAACTGCCTGCCACTTGATACAGAACCTTTAGCACAATTACAGGAAACAGGTACAGCAGATGTCTGTGCAATACCGTAACTCATGCCATAACTATTCAATGAACAAACAACTTATCAGAAATCTACTCACACTTTCCAGATGAAGTCACGCATCAGTGATATGACTGGAACGAAGATAAGCGCAACCCAGAATATCCAACAGCTAAATACATAGTTCGTCTGTCAACAGGTACACAGTTAAATCACACAGCTATTTCATGACCAAAACATTCCACATAATCATTTATACTAATGTTAAACTGATTAAGATGTGTATATGCTGAAAAACTTCCAGTAAAATATGCAATGCACAATCATGAAATCAACAGATCATATTATATTTTATTGCTAATCGAAAGTGCAATACGACGGTAACCATATTTGCTAGTACGAAATACGGAATGACCCAGTAATATTTCCTGTGATTGGTCCATCAGTCTTAAGCGCAGCCAATCAGAATGCTTCCGTCATGACCTAGTAGGCCTACTGACGCCCGTCTGATTGTATTGCTGCACATTACAAAATAGTTCCAATTAAAATCATGGATAGATTAACAATAAAAATAATATGTGATAAAAAGTGGCGTGTATCGATTTTATTTTGCTCATTGTATGAACATCATATTTAACTCGTTGCTGGTGCAGCTCGTTAAATATGATGTTCATACACCTCGCAAAATAAAATCGATACACGCCACTTTTTATCACATATTATATTATAAGACATTATCATCATCGTAACCATCATCATTAAACAAGATACAATGAGCCTACACTTACCATTCCAACCATTTCAGGTGCAAGACTGATTGTTGGCCAGAAGTGTGGGTAGACAATTAAGAAAAGAAACCAGAACGCGATGCTGCCCCAAATTGCCAGATGTGTGAACTGTTCAACAAAACACACACTCATTCACTCATCACATAACACAATATTAATTTAAATGAAACACAAATATAATCTCAAGATGGTAGTGAGATGGCTGCCTACTTACATAAGTCCATGCTGAGGTCTCTATTCCAGCTTTGATGCACACGGTTACAACAACGTACTGAAACATGACAACAACTCCACTTACAGATCTGTTTCACAAACTGTACACCAACAGACTGATGTTAACATCCTAAATGCTGTTAGTTTTGTGTCAGACAATAGAAAACATACTCCCTTCCAAAAATTTCTGCAGCAACTAATATCCACCATAACTGATCTAGTCTAAAGTTACATCGATAACATGATCCGGCTTTGATAGTCAATACAGTGATATTGGGTGAGGTCAAGTTTCGCTAAGACAAAAGTCTTAGCAAATCGCTGAGCAAAAATTTGGGTCTAAGCAAAATGCTAAGACCCAACTTGACCTCTTGTCGAAGTTTGGGTCTTAGCGAAATGCTAAGACCCAATTTAGGTCTTAGCATTTCGCCTGGCAAAATGCTAAGACCTAAATTGGGTCTAAGACCAAAGCCGAACTCGACATTCGTCTGCTGGGAATTCCCAATGCTAAACTCCTATCTTCTGTACATAAGCACTAGAGCTAAACTTCCGCTAAGACCAAACAGAGGTAAAGCTTCATCTTTTCGTTTTGTGACCTATTTAGAGTATTCTGAGTAAAAAAAGTACGAAAATGGCACGAAATGAAATAATAAACAAATATTACTGACCGTAGCAGAAACAAACACAAGGGGTGCACCTATGGGTTAATTGTGTAAACGTTTAAACGAAACTTGTAAACGTTTACTAAACTGGTGACCGACTCTGAATTTTGTGGTTCAGCTTCGGCCTAAGCAAAAAGTCTTAGCGAAAGGTCTTAGACTTTTGGCTAAGCTCAACTCTTGCTTAGACCAAAACTTCTGTGTTCAGCTAAGACCTTTTGCTAAGACTTCTTGCTTAGACTTTTGTCTTAGCAAAACTTGACCTCACCGATTGTATCTACTTGAGAGACAATAAACCTCCGTTTCACATGCGTCATGTTACCTGCAATGCATCTGACATCTCTCGCTATGCTGTGAGTTACCTCTTCTCTGCAGCTACTCCAATATGTTCAGTTCAATACATTTTAGACCTGCCTATGTGTTACCCACTGCAGTCACACTGAAGGCACTGTGTTGTTGCAAGTCAGTTCAAATCAGTGTTGTGTGTCACATCATTCAACATTAACTGCATGTGTGACCTTCTATTAGCAACAATATCATCAGAGTCAGTAAGAACTTACAGTGTACACCATGTTGCCAAGGAACAGATATCCGCCAGCAATTCCATTTGGAAAGGCAACATCTAACATAAAGTTACATATTAAAAAAACATTGTAACAGCAATAAAACGGTATCACAATTAATGGACCATGCACACGTTCATCAGCAGCTTTTTCAGCCACGCTCCAGTCTAACAACCAAATGGTATTATCAATGAAAACAACAGCCACAACAGCTTCTGTTCTACAGGAACTAGCTTCTTCAGCTAGTACAATCAATTAAAAAGTACAAAAAGTAATACAATAATTTTTGTTCATTAAAATTTATTCCAAATTTCATTCGTACACATTACTTTCAAGCAGAGATAACAAGATTACTTCAAACATACATACAACCACTTAACACACATTATACATGTTACCACACAAATTCACATGCGTAAAAATCTATAATTTTTCTACAAAAAAAACATACAAGATGCTCAGCTATCGCAGAGAGACCGCGCTGCAGGGTGCGTCACAGTTTTCGCCAAAAGTAGAAGACTGGAACTGGGAGACAATATTTTACGGACATTATAGGTCTATCTTCAACCACTGTGATGTAATCGGCCTGAAAATC
>Ga0049105_1000443_pt1 | contig 14176 bp, 10 predicted proteins | sample WorMetvaBAHAMAS1_FD_61260 | JGI IMG/M metagenome (GOLD analysis project Ga0049105, IMG submission 61260) | Worm MetaG Olavius vacuus BAHAMAS.1 | ecosystem: Host-associated > Annelida > Digestive system > Unclassified | place: Germany: Marburg | collected 2013-04-09
AACAAGAAGAAAGTCAAAGTCGAGGTCATAGCGAGACCAAATGCATTTTCGCGGCGAAGGCTCCATTTCGACGGTGTGGCGTTATGGGCGTCGAGTCTTATTTGTTTACTGAATATTCAAGATGGCGGCCAAGAACCGGAAGTAAAAATAACTCTACCAGTCGTGTAGAAAATACAATTCTTCATCATGCTTGCATATCGGCTTGGTAAAGTTGTCTTCAAACCTCCTTGACTGACCGCGTGTAAATTACTTCAAAACATAATTATTTCAACGCTCTGCTGAGTGCTCAGAGTGTTGAGATATTACTACTTCCGGTTATGTCCGCTATTTTGGAAATGTACAATACAGTGGACCGACCACCACCTGGAACAGTCTGCCGCCTGCACTACAAGCACCACAGCTGTCACAGAATGCTTTCATATGTTCAATGAAGACGCACTTGTTCTCGACCGCGCGCTACCGTTGAGACGTTTCACGCGATTCGGGCGACTTACTTACTTACTTACGTACTTACTGCGTAGTCATTTTGAATATTTTATATCACAATTGACAATGGTCACCTATAGGCCTACACGTGTGTGTAATAGGTTTGTATGTCTGGAGCCCAAAAATCTGTCAGTTTCACTATCATGACGTTGAATTTCGCACTCGTAGTGAAAAACCGAAATTAGATATACTGTTACAGTCAGATGCGACTGAATGCCCAATGGGTCTGTTATATTGTATTGTATTGTATTCCTTTATTGTACAAGTTGACAGGACGCAACTTATATTACATGCAAACAGCTTTGCCTATATAATGCTACAAAGAAACAACTGCCTCAATCGGTTGCTAACTAGGACGAGTTTTTACCAAAAAAAAACCTCTGCGGTAACCTACCGCTGTTTACCTTAGCTTAAAACCGGGCGTGTCGTAAAGAAAAAAATGGCAAAGATGTGTCGCCACAATTCAATTTCGTCAATCTGCAGACCTAATTGTAGGCTGGGCTGTCGGCAGACCACGTTCCACCTGCACGCACGTGACGCTGGTACTGCCGCGCCGCGGGACATATGTGGTGTGCAAGGCTTTGCAACTGTCGTATTGGAAATTCGGAAATGACAGCTGTAAAACTCTGATTTCTGGTTTGAAATGATGATGAAGGTGCACATATCATCCATCAGTTAGCGCATAATCCAAGCAATGCGGCGGCCGAATGAAGTCCAGGAGGTGCTTTTCCATACGACGACGGGCCGTTTAAATTATGTTGAAGAGAAGCCATAAAAATCGCATGCAAACATTTCCACGTGGATGGATTACACTCAGACTTATGTATCCAGATCAGTACTGACCAGCATAAATATCTCATGCGAGTGAGGCTTCAGTTAAATAGAAAACTCAGTTTGAACCGACATAACGATGAGTCGAATTACCCTGGCTTTAGCTACACCGGTTAACCTTTAATCTTATTCATTTATCCGTTTATTCTGCTTGGACAGCGAGTATGCTCTGCACCTGTTCTGATTCTAACCAGTGCATGGTCAAGCCGCTGCGTATCTTTGTGTCGTTTCAGCGTTATTAATTCAAAGGTTTAGAGTAAATTTTGCAACAACGAACTATTATTCGCTTGTCTGTTTATAATCACAGTGTAACACGTTAGAGCGATACCTCTAGTCAATGAGAGAACGATTTTCGGCCATATTTTTCAACAACCAACCAATCCATTTTCTCAACTCGATTCCTGGCTCCAGTCATTGATCTGACTCATGAACTGACAAGATTCTGAGTAGCGAAATCGCAAAAACAGACAGATAAACGTTAACAGAATCTTTGTTAGGTTAACCCCCCTGTCGACAGCGAAAATTTGACATATGCTCCACGACATCTTAGAAACGGTGCGAGATAGGATGAAAGTTAGTTACATGTAGTCACCAATAGGATGTCGCATACAGGCTTTCGATTGGTACTGAAAGTGGCGACCTTGAGTGACCCTGAATTTAACAGGATCTTTGTGCCTTAACGAAAACATTACACTGTGCAGAATTGCTCAGTAATGACAAAGGTTATCGTGAAAAATCATGAATTTTTCATACCTCCTCTATCTGACGTTCCGCATGATGATTACTGCATAGAAATTTCAACATGATATTTGTGCCAGAAATTATATTATAACTAGCACGATGAGTTATAAGACGGAAAAAAATCGTTTAATAGTATAACACGTTTCGATACGAGTGTGCCAGCGGACAACATTTTAGCGATGCACAGTAAGTTTTTTTAACGAAAATAAACTGCAGTAATGCTGACTGGCGCATACGACATCGGAAAATGATCTTTCGGCATAGTGTACACGGTACAAAAGCTTGATAAACACAAAGCACATACCTCAACCAAAGCGGATTTAGATAACTTCCAAAATATAACGGGGACTTCCTTGTCTATAAAGACACTATCAATCGTAAAATTTTCACGAAGATCCGATCAGTTTCTGGCCTCGCAGTGTCGTTAAACGCGGCATGTGCTAACATATTTTCTGTCCGTCCATCTATCTGTCAAACTCGTGAGTCACGCCTGAACGCTTTAAGATATCGAGATATGCTTTGCACGATAGCCTACCATAGAACGATGTTTCTATAGTTTCTTCACGCCGTATTGCGCCGTTCTGACTCCTGAATTTCGGGGTTTACTTCGAACGACTACGTTATAGAAAAGCACCCCCCCCCCCCTGTCGACAGCGAAATTTGACCTATCATCATCATCATCATCATCAGACATTTTTAGAGTGAGCTAAGCAGCAACGCCACCACGAGGACCACTATAGTCAGAGTAATACAGCAGATGAGCAGAATCAGAGAGTGTTGTAACAGCAGCGGAATAAGTGTGTCTACAAATGGCGCCGGAAGGTTGACAGGGACGGAGCGGAGGTGACATCATCTGGTAAGGTGTTCCAGACCTTAGCACCAGCAATCGGAAAGGCACGACTGTCGACAGTTAGCAGGCGGAAGGACGGAACATCAAGCTGATTAGACGATGCAGATCGCAGCCTTCGCCGGTTGGGCAAGTCAGCAACGCGAGTAAACTGAGACGTCATGTAAGGCGGCGCCGTACCGTGCAGAGAACGAAATGTCAGCGTGGCCACCTTGAAGATGATCCTACCTATGTTCCACGACATCTTAGAAACGGTACGAGATAGGATAAAAGTTAGTTGCATGTAGTCACCAATAGGATGTCGCATACAGGCTTTCGATTGGTACCGAAAGTGGCGACCTTGAGTGACCCTGAACCGCGTAATGGCCGCTATTCTGCGTCACTTCACCCAAAATGGCAACTAGACCCACAGAGACTGCAACAGAAATTTGCCGAAAGATTCTAGTTTTTGGCACTATATGATTTATGACCAGAGACGTGCGCTTCTCTTTCAATTTTTCCCGAAAACTGACCCACCCCCATCTTTTCACTACTCGAGTTGTGCAACATTGCGCAGCTGTCTCAGCAACAGACGAGCTCTTGTTTACAGAGACATCAGCCAAATGCTGAAAAATGCCTAAATATCTGGCAAAATTTCTATATCCGGATCCAGTGGCGAATGACTTCCAAACTTGAATGGTATCTTTCTTGTTCAAATGTACATCTTTGGTAAAAATTTCATGAAGATCCGATCAGTACACTGCGTTCTTCGTGCAAATGGAGTCTGTTAGCACCTGCAGGCCATTTCAGTAGGCTTTTTTTCTGTTGAGCGAGCTCGAGTGCGAAAATTGTAGATTAAGAGGCGACTGCAAAGCCAATAACAGCAAATTCCGGTTGTCAACGTGGACTGAGCACTGACAAGATAACACTAAATAAAGCCGAGAAAGGCGTGAATTGACGGTCGTTCAGTTGCTTCCAAGCGCTCGCCGAATGAGTGCGTTGTCCGCACGGCAGCGGCTCGTTATAAGTAATGGTCAAAGTAGGACTAAAGAGGCGATGGAACTCTCCATCGCCTCCCTCCCCTCCGTCTTCTCCCTTCTCGTCTGAAAGCAGCATTTTTACACCCGTCGCGAAGCAACGTCCTCTTTTCCGCTGCGACGCAAAGCTGCATGAGGCATGTATAATGCGCTTGCCGCGCGTGACTTTACCCGCCCACGTTATTACGTACTCAAAACGATAATCTAAATCAAAGTTGTCCGTGGGTCCATTTTCCATGACCGGACCCAACTCATGAACTCAGTATCTTAACCCGACCCGACCCATCGCAAATAATATATGAAACATTTGGACCAACCCAACCCAACACAGTGTAACAAACAACTGCTCATGATCTACAAATGAAGTCTGTCAGTAAGAACTATCATCGGGTGTTTCTGGACGATCGCGACTGCGCTGCTTTGACAATAAAAAACTAAATGATCAAGCCGAGTATGCGTCACAACTACTGTCAGTATGTCATGCAATCTATCAAATTTTTGGTCGATTTAGTATAATTCTCATAAAAAAATATAGTACTTTTGGGCTTTGACACAGTCGAACCTAACGCAACCCGCGGTCAACCCAACTCATGGACAACTCTGGCCCTAATCCACGAGATGGCTGGAGGCAATGCTACTTTGCCGTTTTTTCGCTATATGTCTTCGTCAGTCCGTCCGTCTGTCTTCTGTCTGTCTGTAACGTTCGTGCGCCCTACTTAGGCGATTGAAATTTTCGGCAATATTTTACTCTGTTTGGTATGTTGGTCAACTGTTGACATCCAGGTAAAAATTTATGGAGATCGTCCCAGGGGAACCCCTCCGTTGGGAGAGTTAAACACTAGAGGGGTGGACGAATATAGTGATTTTGGACCTATCGAACGCGCGGTTCAAGATAGAAGCTAAGTTAGTATTAATCACTAATAGGAAGTTGCATATAAGCTTTCGATTGGTACCAAATCGGTGACCTTAAGTGACCTTGAACTGCGTATTAGTCGTTACATTGCGTTATTTCTCTGAATTTGATAAACCTGTGTTCCAACACATAACCGTTTCGATCTGTGGAGGAATTTATGCAAGAGTCTATTGTATTTTGTAGTACGTGTACCATGTCATCGTAAAGAAAGTTCACGTTCGCTATCTCATCTCCTGATAATTGTATTGTTATGTTGTGTTACGTCACATGTGATTTGCAGTTTCTTATATAAATTGTTACCATGCTCCAGCTTCTTATAGATGAACCTGGGCCTACTCAAAAGTAGGTATTCGGAAGTGTTGTCTAAAAGATCAGAAGCTTCGGCAACCAATTCCTTCGCGTTCCGCCTTACTTTGAACATTGACTTCGTCACTTCGAGGTAACATGCGCTACGCTGAAGTTCTTTACTTGTGAAGCCAACAGTATTGGTTTTAGCCAAAAATTTGAGCTAATCAAAGTACGGATCTGAAGTGTCTATTTTTTTCGATGTACAGGGTTTCAAAATTTCCATCAGTAGTCTGTCAAGATTTCTATGTTGCAAACTGCTGACAATAAAACGAGAATAGCACAGAAAATATAAGATTTGCGATGAACCAGTACGGTCGCCGGCTCGCCGGCTGAAACGAAACCTCAGTCGTTGGCGCTGCAACATTGTCAATATTTTGTGGATTCTTCAATCATCAACACATGGGCGTAGGAAGTTTTTGACCCGGGGACGAAACTGAGATGAAGCTCAGAGAGCTGAGCGATATTGCCAATAGCCTAGAAGTTACGGGTCTAGGGAGCACTGTAAGCTTTTCAGATGGGCCAGAAGAGAAGCCCTAGGCGTCAAGGCAAATTTCGTGCAGTCTCCTAGCACAAGGTTAGCAATCCGAGGATCGGTTATCCTGCGGCAAATTACTGTACTCAAGTGCTGAAAATCTCAGAGGCGGGAGGGTATTTGTATTTCTGCCAAGGCTAAAACAAACTACAAGGCCCCGGCTTCCACCTATGCCATATACGTCAATGGTTAGCAAATAGAACTGCAGAGAAGTAAATTCTAGTCGTGTGAAAACTGGTGCCACCGTTCAAAACACTGAGCTACGCTCATGCCAGCTCAGAACGCTGTGAAACGTAGAAGAGCGCGCCGTTTTATTAGTTTCGCAAATTCACGCAGGATAGCACAACTAAAATTTAGAAAAAAAATGCCTAGAGAAAAACGAAACGTAAAAAGTGGGAATAAATGTCTTTATAAACAGCTTTATGGAAACTTACGCCTGTAATGTCGAAATTGCTGAATGTACGTATGACTTCACACAATGACTGGTGTCACGTTGTTTACAAAAAAAGTTTTTTGTAGTACAATAAACATCATCTGTTTATACTGTTTGTACACAAGGTTAAATTCTCCAATAATTTCATCAATATATACGTCTCAATAGATCTTAAGCCCTGTTCAGAACGCCTGACTCAACTCAACGCAACTCAACTGGTTGAGTTGAGTCGGATCGGGCGATCTGAACATTCTGACAACCCGAGTTACCCGACTCAACTCAATCCAACTGTTTAGCGAGTTTTTTTCCAGTTCTGAACATTTTTGGTTGAGTTGAGCAACAGAGTGAGCTTCAGTCGTGACTCAGTTTTCGTCTGGCCACATGATGTCAACACCAATACGAATATTATTTACTTAATTATTAAACTTCATGACGTAATGTATGACGTGTACAAAAATGTACATGGAAAATGGAATTTTTGGAAGGAGAGACTCTTCAGGGTTGCCATGGATATGGATATCCATAGATATATCCATGTGTGGATATAGACTTAGGACATGCCGTGGATGCATCCACGGATGTGTGATATCAGTGTATAATTAGTGATACCGGCATTCGAATTAATGACTTTACTATCTGTGTCTGCGTGGGAGACGCATGTTCTATGCTTTCCTCTTTTTTCTTTGTTTTCTTATTCCTATTTCCCACCAAATTTACGCTCGCTTTTCTTCTCTGAAAATGAGCGCGATAATTGAAACTTTAATACAATGCGCAGAATGGTCTCAATTCGCGGTCTATTACTTTAGAATATCGTTAATCTGATTTAAGTCCACGAAACTGCAGCTCTTAGAAATTACGCCGAAACACTGCAGCGAGGCAGTCTATACACATTGTTGTTGCGTGTAGCGGGCACGATCAATGACGTTGCGTGCAGCGCAAGCACATCAGAACATTTCGAGACGATTATGCGCTCAATTTTAAATTGCTAAGTGATTTGACAAACATGAATGTTTGCAAGTACTATGCAGTTTTGTAAACTGAAGATCTTTACTTTCTTGCTTACTTAATATCGTATCGATAGACCCTATCAATATTGCAACACGACTGGCAAAAAACTGAACGATTTTCAGTGTTTTTTTCAGTTGAGTTGAGTTGTAAGAGTGTTCAGAGCGCCTAACGCGCTCTACACTCTTACAACTCAACTCAACTCAACTGGTAGTCGGGCACTCTAAACAGGACTTACATTAAAGAAATGATAATCTTTATTCACCATAAACATGGTAGCAGCGAAAACAATAAATGCAACTAAAATATAAATAAATATACAGGTGACACATTTCTACAAATACAGACTATCAAATCATAGCCGTAACAAGTCTCTACAGTAATGACACATTCTTATAATTATTTACAAATGCAATACGAAAGGCCAAGTAGGCACCCGTGGACTTTGACGCTATACTTGAGAGTCTGTGAATCATGTGAATGGGGGTTATTATAAATTTAACACTTACGCGACGTTTTGACTTGAGTTGTTGCGAGTCGCGAGCGGAGTCGGCATTTCCCGGTGCACGTCGACGCCACAACTTTGCGATGACCAGCCCGTACGTGATGCTGAGAACGATCAGCGGCAGCAGGTACGTGCTTGTCAGTATCAACAAAGTGTATCCGCGACGCCATAAATCGCTCGGCTCCGGCCACACCTCACTGCAGTCGGCGATCTACACATTATCACTGATATTTGTAGAACCATTCGTGTGTGATTTGTATCATGTACCGGCCGCAATGTTCATGATGATGATAATTATTAATAAGTACACGATGTACAATAGTAGTCTCTTCTGTGTCATCCTATCTCTATTCCTGTTCAACATAGTGATTGACTTCATCATGCAACAACTCGACGGGGCAAGTGTATACCGGTATCATACTGCACTGCTCATTGGCTGCGAGTGTTTATCACCATAACGAAAACACAAAATGTGCTCTGCTCTGTGGCTTATAAAGAGTTAGAAATGATCGTGTAAAAACTGCATTAGGGTCTAAACCTAAAAGAAATAAAAAATAGCAATAAAAAAGAAATAAAAAATAGCAAAATGGTAAAATACAAATACAGTACAATCAAGATTGTTTATCTACTGTTTAACATTTACAATAGAGCTAAAATAAGCCTATACGTTATTACAAACATTTTACAGTTTAAGCTATACACAACGTGTTTAAAGTAAGAACGCATACAGCAATGAAGCACAACATTCGTTAAACTCGTAATGTAATTACACTGCAACAATATTGTTAATAATTAACACAACGATACGAATATTGTATTGTATTTATTAATTTATCACTATTATTATTAGAGTGGCGCTATCGACAAGACGCTGCAGGGTCACTTTACACAGTTAAGAGTGACAAACGTGTTAAGATGTTGCTATTAAGATCGATAGGCCCCACGGATAGAAAACAAACTACATGCGTTATCTAAATCATGGCATGTTGTTTACATTAAGAATTTATTATAGGTTAGAAAAAAACTTGCATGCAGTTAGATTTCGCTACTTTTGCATCATAAACAGACATTGGAACAGGTTGATCTGTCGTCGTTTTTATCGTGCTACTAATTCTATTTTAATATTATTTTTTCTGGATTGTTGTTAGTGTCGCATTGTGCCCTTCTAATACAGCTGCACAATGTGTTTCCATTGTTTTACTGCTGTACTGGCACCTTGTTTACATGTGTGAGAAAAAATGATGATGATAATAATAAAGTTAGCGAAGTTTTAATGTGTAATAAGTACAATATTCTGTTCAATTTTCATTGACCTGCTTCATGTATTAGAAAATTAGTTGCACTTAGCGTTACTGATAAAGTAAGCTTTACAAGAAAACAATTAATCGCGCGTTAGAACGGCCATTGCTCTGTCTTCGATGCACAGTAAACTCAACATACCTGCAGTTCTTCCAGAAAAACGTAACTCGTGGATCGCCCAACAGCCAGCTGGACAGATGACAGCGCTGCTGCAGTGATCCAGATGGACCCGATGACAACAGATGCCCGTGACGTCGTGATACGCGATCTCAGCGGATAGAAGACCACCCAGAAGCGGTCGACGCCAATAGCGACCGACGTACAGACAGAGGCGATGACGCTGACCATCTGAAAGAAGAGCACGACCGGACACATAGGCGCCGAAAACACCCAGTTGCCGAGCATCGTGAAGGTGAAGGTGAAGGGCATGCAGAACACAGCCATGATGAGGTCAGCGGCGGCAAGGTTGACCAAGTACCAGCGAAGGTCAGTATGAGAGTGGCCGTGACTGACGATGAATGCAGCAATTGCAAGGACATTTCCGACAACTGACAGCAGCATTGTCAGAGTGTACAGGACGATCAGAACGTCACATGGATGACGACGATGGTCGTTACGTCTCCACTGCAAGACTACATCGTTATTTGTTGATGTTGAGGACGATCAGAATGGTCTTGACAGTGCGCGGCAAGCCGGTCATCAGCAACATGATGGAAGCGTAGTAGTCGTACAGTGCTTCTTCGTCGACGTAGTTGCACTCGGATGTCGAGTTTCCGTTGCACTGAACTGCGCTACTGGAGTTCATCGCCAACACACTGCTGTTATTCATCTTCGAATTCGATCAGCTCTCTTCTTTCTTTTCGAATTACTTTCGTATCCTGAGTATAGCCTTGTTTCGACGTCGTGCAGCTGGATCAGCTGTCGCACTAATGACTGTTGTCGTGAAAAATAGTTCACAGAGCGTAATATCGGCGATATCGTTCTGCGTTACAGTCGTACTGTTAGTGCCAGCGCAGCGCCGCAACAAGCACGACAGCATCCAGGTTCCAGCCACTGTCGTAGCGCACAGCTCGCGACTGTCATCACATTAGTCGCGGTCAATGATGGAAACACCGCATTGTATGATAGACTCGCAGTCTTTGAAACTCAGTACTACGTCCACGTATTGGAACGTAATAAAATATGAAACATTATAAGCTTACCCGTCGGATACAGTAAACTAAACTAATTAACCCATGCACTGTTGTGCGTGAGGGGTTATAGGCTCGTAGTGTTTAATAATTTAACGCCGAGCCATACAGACTGTTTCCTTCCTGTGATTTGCACAGATCCGTGTACAATACAGATATGAGTACGAGGACAATAATGCCACACATTACATAATCAATCATTTCTGTGAACAGCAAAGCTTATTTGTATGAAAGTATGTACGAAATACATGTAGTTGCAATTCAACAATGTGTCTCTAACAAACAGGAGCCATGTTAACGTGGCTATATATACATTGCAAAATAACTTCAACAAATCTGGCCAAACATCAATCATTTTTGGTACTAAGACCCATAGAATGATTTTTCAATCTTCATTTAACTGCATTTAGGCTTATATTCCTTTGCAGCATATGACAAAAATAGGGAACCATTCAACTCAAATTTTCAGAAACAGTTGCTAAGTCTAACCTATTTAATGCCTAAAAATGTGGCGGCAAAATTACCACCCGAAGACACAGACTAAGCTTACGTGAACAGTGAACTACAATTTTCTAATATGCCTTTAGTGACTTATAAAGACATTCGCTGCAAAGTACTTATGTTAAGAAATAATCCTACAAAGTAATAATATCCCGAAAACGACACGACTTATTTTATGATATACACAGCGTTGGGCTTATACACTGATATACAAACTCACTTTGAAAGTAAGCTGTAGTTTGAATATTAGCAGTTCTGTACTAGTAGGGCCTTTTACGTCTCACCTTTATCGATCGCAGAATTAGTAGCAGCTGAGACTTTCTGTCTCGTACCCGTCGCTGGATGTTCCACGCTCTCGACCGTCAATTACGGTGATTGAGTTTTTCCGATCACGCGAAACGCAGATGGAACCCGCTTCCACAGCACATTATATGCTTCCGTTTAATGTTTTTTACAGTCGCCTGAAGACTCGTACGTTCTGATTGTTCTTCCTGACTGTGCCCACGAACTTGACTTTTATTACTGCATTTCGTTAGCTACATCGTAAACACGTGATGCGCGCTAATACGGTGTACAGTCCGATATGGTGGGTAAGCTTCTATACTATAAACTACCCTTAATTGCCATCGGAGCGCCATAAAGTTACATAAAGAATATTCAGCTGAAGATCAGAGACTACGAAATGTGTTTCTGACCATGTATTTACAAATCAAGTGATACGGTGTCAAGCACAGTGAGTTTCGGCCATTAACACGTGAACGCATATACACTGTATGGCACGATATAGTTTTCATCGTACTGTCATGTCTGTTGAAAAGTGTGCAACTTGGCGTCTCTCACTGTGTTCTGTGCAGAATCGTTATACGTACAGTTGGTTAACTGAGAGTCCTGTTTCGGGCTTAACTCGGGCTACGCGAGGTCACCACACAGGCACACAGCGTCTATCATGCCGGCAACAAGAGCTGCTGGTAATTATTGCTATTGGACTGAACATCAGTCCGTGATGCAGATTATTAAACACATGAAACACATGCATGCCATATAGGCCTACGCGCTGCTAATGATTGCAATGGCACGGAGCTCAGCTAATGGTACTATTATTTCCACGCTTCGCTTATCTCCAATGAACAGTAGTAATGCTGGCTTCTGTTTGACTTTCACAGCTGCCAACGGCCTATTCCTTATTAACTGACAGGAAAAAATTATGTAAAGCAAATCTATGCCACGGACAAAGTCTTGGCCTTGGGCTGCCATACACGAGGTCAAGGTCAAGGCTACATAAACGAGGCCAAGCAAAAGTCGAAGCCACAACCTTGAAAACGAAGGCCATGCCTTCAAGGCCAATAGATTGGCCTCGAGGAGACAGTTACGAAAGAGCCCATGATCCCAGCTGCATTTATTTCCACAGCATCAAATACTTATTGTCTGTTGTCTATACCATGTTTGCTTGGTGAATAAATTCCCAAATACTGGTGTAACGTGATGACCTATTCAGGCCGCCCGACACAGTTATGTCGGAAAATCTTAAGGTTTGCTGTCGCACTTTTTACGGACCTTACATCTGCCAAACAGCGTAGCGGCCGCCACCACATATTCGGTTGTAGTGAACACTTGAATTTTTCTCGGAGACATCTTCCCGATCCCTCCTCTAATTTTTACAGGGGGGGGGGCGTCAATTAGTGCGCAATTTGGCCTCTACTTTCCACGACTCTCAACTCTGAACCGCTCTCGTTTTAAAACGAAGTAAGATATATAGAATCTTTTTATACTTCGGGTGTATCGATGATCAGACTATGTTCTTGCCAAATTTGGTGCAAATTGGTCCACACCCCTTAGAGAACACCTATGCCCGTATTGGGGCACCCCCTAAAACCGACAAAAAGTATGCTTAATCATCAATACCTTAGCCGCAAACGCTATAAAACAGGAACGGATAGGTTGATCGACTTCAAACTTGGCATAATTAAAGCGTCTCAGTTAAAAAAGAGAATGTCATAGCGTCGAGCGGCTTTAAGTTGCAATGCATCGCAATTGCCATATTTTTTAGTTAATGATTAAAACGCAAAAGTTTCTATGACTTTCTGTGTTGCATATTCGTACTCTAAAGAGAATGAGAATAAACAAAAAACAGGCATATTCTGTACCAAAATTGGTTAACAAATTTTTGTCAATTCTGAACTTTTCAAATACACCGGCAACGTGACTGACAGAGTGGGTTTGATTGAAGATCACTTGAATGGTTTCATGCATGAAACTTTTTGGCAACAAGAGTGTCGCTCGATTTCTCTGGAACAAACAAGTTTCTGTTCAGTAGCTACTCTTAACAACAACGTCAGTGCGAGAAAATACAGTGTTTCCCATACATAGCTCTATACTACAGGACAGTTATGCTGCCTTTAAGTGGCATGAATTGCACGACAGCATTAGCGGCGAAATCCCGATGAAACATCGTAATTAACTGGCATTAGTCCAGGTAAATAACCTCAAACCGGGATGCTGAAACAGTTACTATGGCAACGGCATAGTCACTACAGTTACAAGTGCACAACACAAAATAATTGGCAAATGTCGGATCCCGAATTATAGCAAAAGGGCGGCAGAGACTTCATTCTTCCATGGAGTGTATATGGTCTGTAAGTATGTACTGTATAAACCACGGATGCTAACAATACTTGTGAAAAGTATTGTCAGTACCAATAACAATACTTTGGCCAAAAAGTATTGTCGATACCAATACCAATACTGCTTTGAGAAGTATTGCCAATACCAATACCAATACTTTTGTGACAATACTTTTTGCTGTTTATTATATTCAGCAACGTGCATTCTTTCCACGGTCATCTATTAATAAATTTACTAGAATGGTCGTTGTCGAGAAAATGGCAAAATTACTATAGTTAACAGTGACATAATGTTAATGAGTAAGCACTGTAGCAGTATCGACTTTAGATGCAGGACTGTCATAACTTTTACTCTTTCAGGCACAGTAACGTTGTTGACAAGCTAGTGCACCTGACGACAAAAGTATTGGTATCGAATATTGCCAAAAATAAGTGAAAAAGTATCGCCGATACCCATATCGATACTGCACACGAAAAGTATTGCCATTGCGCCAATACTCAACAAGAAACTCATCAGGAGATGAGATAGCGAACGTGAACTTTCTTTACGACGACATCGTACATGTAGCCTACTGTAAAGTATACAATATAATCGCGCATAAATTCCGCCAGGTCGACGCTCTTCATTGGAAGACATAGGCCTATCACAGTGTTTACTGTAGATAAAATAAAATAAAGATTAAAGAGCGGGTCCCGAAATGTGGGGTGGCGGCACTGTACCCCCTAACACCATGAACGTGGCAGGATTATATCTGCAGTTGTCGGCCTTGTTTACATTAACTTCTGTCCAATCAATCAATCAATCAATCAATCAATCAATCAATCAATCAATCAATTTATTTAGCCAACTGTGCAACAACAAAAAATAAATGTCAACAAAACAATGTAAAGCACAGTGACGGGCTACC
>Ga0049105_1000444_pt1 | contig 14175 bp, 12 predicted proteins | sample WorMetvaBAHAMAS1_FD_61260 | JGI IMG/M metagenome (GOLD analysis project Ga0049105, IMG submission 61260) | Worm MetaG Olavius vacuus BAHAMAS.1 | ecosystem: Host-associated > Annelida > Digestive system > Unclassified | place: Germany: Marburg | collected 2013-04-09
CCGTATTATTCACTTTCTTTCGTATTTGGGTTATAACAGCGCAAAAATCATCCAAATCAAACCAAGATTTTGACATCGTTACAAACAAATACATTTACCAAAGTGTTGTTTACAGTTTTTTTACGAAGTAGTGAATACACACATTAAAGGTGATGTGGGCAAAAAGGGCACAAGCAAAACGTAAAGGCCTGCTGGCGTACATTGGTCGACCGTAATCATAAAAGTTGATCAAGATTAGCTAGAGTATGTCACATATATATACTGAAACATTTGTACTAATGTGTACAATGTACAGGTAATGTACAAAGTACAGCCGTCAGTACAGCAAAAAAACAGATCCATACTGTTAAACATAAAATGTGCTTCAGTTTCGGTACTGTTACTACTACATCATGGTCGTCTTTATTGGCATTGCATCAGCTGAGAGAAAGTTGGGGCCGTGGTCCCTGGCCTTGGCTGTTGAGATTTAAGACCTGGATATTATCAATGCTATTGCACTCCGGTTGCTGCCAGCGCTGGTCGCTGTAATCTCCATTCAGCAACACGTGGTGATCTGTTGGTGCATAGAACGAGAACCTATGAACCATGCAGTTTTGCAGTCTTCAGACCGTGTGTCTGGAATGACCTGCCACTGACCCTGCGTGCATCACCTCTCACACTCAGACAGGTTCAAAGCACACTGAAGACAATGCTGCTTTGTTTTACAGGGGGGGGGGTAGAATTTGCCATTTTTCTATTGCTCTTTGCATGTGCCTTACAACAGTGCAGCGTTACTGCGCTGCCTGTGATCAGTTACTTTATTTTGTGATTTGCTTTTGCTGTTACCGTGCTTTATGGTAAATAAAGATTATCGTTTGTATTCTACACGATTCGCTGCTTTTCTGTCTGTTTAGGCCGTTAGAATGGCACAATGTAAATTTGCTTACTTACTTTTTGCTAGATGCCTACATGAATGATGGCCACCATTACCAGTGTATTAATGTTTATACTTCACCCAGGAGCGGTTGGTGCAACCAACATGAATGCTCACAGCTCGCGATCTCATGCCATATTTACGGTGACCATAGAGTGCAGTGATAAAGGTCCTGATGGCAAGCAGCGAGTCCGTGCTGGCAAACTTCACCTTGTTGACCTCGCTGTAAGATGGCTAGTTCTGTTTTTTTAAAGTTTATTCTGTTTATTTATTTATTTAAAAGTTCGTTCTAATCTTGTATGTTGTAATGAATAGCTATTGGAAAGAAGCTGGATTTGCACCGGAGTTTTTGTCAACCATTAAAAGATGTAAGTTGACCTTGGACATGTGATATGAAAGCCCGCATCCTGTATGGAAAAAGACATAAATCAAGGAGGAACAAAACAAGGATGGTGGGCAAGAGGAAGACCTGAATTGTATGGCTTGTTAATATTACAGCTTGGACAGGACTGCTTCTGGAGTCGGCACTATGTGGCAGCTGACTATAGCAAGTAGAAATGACTGGTCTGTGATGCAGCCGACCTTCGGTTTTAGGATGACGGGAAACCAGAGAAGTTCGTTCAGGTATATTCACATTGTCACATGTATGCAGTCACGGCAACAGTAACAACTGCCACAATCATGTTCGGTCATCGCTGAAAGATGCCCGAAACAGCAGAGTTTTTATCTGTCGTACTACACGATTCAGCAGTTCTGACAGACGCTGGCAGAGCATTCCAGGCCCGTGCAGCGGTCAATTGAAATGCTCGATCGCCAAGTGTAGTTCGTCATGTGGTCGGCACGAGTAGTGTCGATGTTGATCCGGAACTGTAGACATAAAAACATACAGAGTAAAGTGAGTGCAGGGAAACTTCACGTAGTCGCACTGTAAAAGGAGTAGAGATTTTAATACTAAGATGGCAATACAGACAGCTGAGATGACTCATTGGTCACTAAGGTCACAATGCCTTTCAAATAACACACTTACACACCGCTGTTATCAACAGTGGCAACAGTGGTCGCGCAACACAACTCACCACCGCACACACTGTGGGGTTGTGCTGGGGCTGTGGCTAAAATCCTGGCTGATACCTCAGTCGCCCCACTGTCTCCAAAATGACCTAAAATGTGTCGAGTGGGACATTAAACCTTGCTGTACCATACCCACTGAAGGCTGCTGGGCATGCATTCTTGAGTGTACGTGGTTAGGGGTCGGAGCGGCAGTCCAAGACAGGAGCGACTGGTCAGCGGTTGAAAGAGGCAACGAAAATCAACCTGTCACTGTCAACTCTGGGTAATGTTATTTCGTCATTAGTTGACGGGAAATCGCAACACATTCCATACAGGAATTCCAAGCTGACACGGCTGCTTCAGGACTCGCTCGGCGGCAACTCCAAAACAGTCATGGTATGCTCGTTGTTAATACCACAACAACAGTTATAATATTGCATGCCGAAGAAATTTAGGCATTCAAACAAATAATTCTTGTGTGTGTCTTATATGAGAATAAATAGTTTATATGTACTGGATATCGTTGCAACCGATAGTGGCTGCATTGCAGTAAATGTGTCGTCTTATCTCGGATACCACAGGCTTTATACGTGCTGAAACTAATGTTAGTGGTGACATCAGGAACAGAATGCCACCAATGACAAATTTTAAATTTCTATGCAGCGCATGTTCTTTGGACCGTTATTATCCAGCAGTATGTTGCGAACAGTGTTGTCTTCAGCTGATTGTCTGATATGAAGTTCTTTTGCTGACATCCGTTTCTTTGATGTAATCCAGCAGGAAATTTCACACCAGTGCGCCAGTCTCAGGCGAATGTACTGATAGGTGGGCGTGTCAGAGGTCTTCAACGATGAATGCCAAACATGAAAACTAGTCCTTGCCTTACTTTGCCTACATTAGTTTTATATCAGGCTGCACAGTGTTAAGTCCAGGCACATTTCTAGAAATCCATAAGACACATGGTGGCAGATTCCACAAGGGGTGTTGGGGTGGGCAGTTTTTCAGTGTGGCCCGGGAGCCACGCCTTTGTTCAGGGTCTGGTGACAAAGTTTCCCAATAGCTTGAGCATTTTCGTAAGTGTAACTCTAAAATTTTAGCTTGCAGTGCATGAAAAATCAGCAGAAAATCACAACAGAATGTGTCAATAAACCTGATTCGGTTTATGAATTATTATGGGAGGAAGCGACCCAAGCCATTCGAGTGACTTGAAACCCATGGCAGTTGACCCTTTACATGAGTCTAACAACATTACTGGCTAAAGCAAGGTTGCTGTTGATACTGGTGTTTTACAGGTAGCGAACCTCGGTCCTGCCGACTATAACTATGACGAGACAATTAGCACTCTGCGGTATGCGAACCGTGCCAAGAACATAAAGAACAAAGCCAAGATTAACGAGGACCCGAAGGATGCGTTGCTTCGGCAGCTGCAGGAGGAGATGGAGAGGCTCAAGAAACAGCTGGAGAATGGAGGAGCGGCGTTGGGTCGGCATTTTTTTACACCATTTGGGTTTTTTATCGCATTATCATCATCATCATCACCATCTTCATTAAAAGTTGTGAGAATGCAATTTTCGCTCTTAAGTTTTTTGTCAGTACTGGGCTTGTCGCATGGGTGGTATTTCCTGTACTTTTCATTGTCCCGTATCTTGCTTTACTTTGGTAAACAAATGTCCTGTAATCCTGTTCTATATTTAAAGTTTTTAAACAAGAAAAACACGTTGGTCCGTACTAAATGTATAAGATGACAACTGATTATCATACTGAGAACAGTGATTTCTTTACTCCCAACCACCTGACCTGGTGTGAGGACTTGTACTTGTAAATGGGCCTTATACTTAGGAAGGGGTTATTATATAGGCATGTTAGTGGCATGGTGACGTGCGGTGGTGACAGGATGTTACGGGTTCATCTCTCAACTGTTGCAAAGTAAGTAACTATGAGTCATGGACTGAGCCGTCGATACGACGGGTCTCATCATCACGAGTGTGACTTGTACTAAGCCACTAAGAGTATTTACACATGGTGGCTCAAAACATTTGCTATGCTTGTTTTGCCTATGTTACAACGTAGCTGAACTTGTGGTGAGTTATCATTTGACCTGCTGTATAACTTTCATAGATGGAAATTTTTAAATGGTGCAGAATTGCTTCCTGATGCTCTCTCTGTTTTGTTTAAATTTCAAGTTCATGTTATACATGATATGTCTCTGAAATTTGGTATAGCTAATTCTGTGTGTCAAATGCGTTGTTGTGTTACGGACTATTTTGGTAATTTGCTACTGTGATCTTTCTGTACATCCTATATTTCTGCATCTGTTGCGAATAAACTCCATATATATGTGTGGGTCGACAAAGATTAGACAGGCTTATCTTTTAAATATTTTTAGAGCCTCATAACATCTATGACCAGCACTGGACAGGCGCGACAGGTACGATCTGTGACAGGTGTACTGAGTTTGTCGTGTAGTATCGTCCGCAGAATGAGTGTGTTTATAGTTGATGAACGTTGCTGTTATTAATTTTGGTGGCACAAGGATATCTGCAATGGCTTGTCTGTATGTGCAACAGGTGATGAGGAGGATGATGAAGACGAGGAAGATGGTGATGATGAAGTTGATGGTGGAGAGGGCGGTGGACCACGACGGACTCGAAAGAAGAGTAAGCTCATTGTGCGGTTGCCGTTTGTCAGTAATTGTAATTATTAGTGATCGTACGGTCCGGACGCCACTGTTCCAGGACCGAATCAGTAACTGCACTAATTTGTTCCGGCCGGAACCGAACCGAACCAGACACGGGATATTCGCATTTGTTAGCTTGCTCTTTGGTAACTTATAGAGGTCAGAATGCTGCACACGTACATTTACCATTCGACGACGTTACTTATAACATGTCGACCAGACATTAGAACTAACTCAGTTGTTTGCAGTATAGTTATATGCTAAATATCTAGCAAAAATGCTTCGCATGGTCTGGCTCCAGAAAAAATGTTCTGAGACTGGACCGAAGCGACATTGTTCCGGCCCGGAACAGTACCAGTACCCGTTCTGGTTCTATCTCTAGTAATTATAGTGCACATCGAAATGTTGCCGCTTGCACAGAATGACTGGTCATTATCGAGGGTTTGAAACCTGGGTTCCCCAAACACCAAAAACCCAGGTAATCTGGCCATTTCCCAGCCCCAAAACCCAGGTTTGTGGCCATCTGAAACCTGGGTTTTTGGGGACTGGAAATTGATCAGTTAATACGTGTTAGACTGCGCTATTCCTGCATATTTTGTCGCCATTTGTTGCACGTTTAAAAAATGATGAACTTTCTAGGTCGATGCTTTCAGAAGTTAGAGACACATAGACAGTGTGACTGAATGCGTCGTGGCAATGTGTTCATGCCCAACTGATCGGGTAGAAGTTTGCTGTATTGTAACTGGCCTGACTACTTGTGGTAAAGATAGTCAGTGTCACATATGTCTCCATTGTACACATGAACTGCATAGTCTAGAAACATCAATACACAAATGATACTAATTTTTTGTTATTAAAAGTGGTATGTAAAAGTATTTCAGATTATTCAATAGTTGTAATTCAAACGTATTGTCAATTACTTTACATGTAAAGTATCTCTGTGTATCTGTATAGCCTCTGTATCTTTGGACTTTATGGCGCTATACAAATGCTGTTATCATTATTTGTAAGCATTATTATGTTCATGATGGTGACTGTGCTTGACAACTGAAAAAGTGATATTTGTCGTAATAATTTCGTCCCGTAATATGTCGTAATTTCCCAGTTCTGTGGCCCATGCTATTGTCCCAGATTTTCGTCAGTGGAGCCGTGAATTGTGTTACATTGAGCCGTAATCATCTGCATTTGTGTAGAACGTGGCGCGGGCAAAGGTCTGTCGAAAGAGAAGATAGCTGAGATCCAGTCACAGATCGAGGCCGATCGACGCCGTCTCGAGGGTCAGAAGGACATGGCAGAGGAGGAGAAACGCAAGGTCGAGGAAGATCTTGCACAGAAAGAAGCTGAACTTGCAGAAGCTGAGTAAGAATTATTGACGTTTATTCATTATATCATGGTGGGTAGAAGTGTGCAGATGATGACGATGATGACGATGATGATTGTTATTATTATATCTGCGCTGCATGGAATGCCAGCACGGACTGGCGATGAGAAAGGTGTCTGTCTGTCTGTCAAACGCGTGCATTGTGGCAAAACGGAAGAAAGATCTATCCAGATATGTATACCATACGAAAGATCATTTAGCCTAGTTTTCTGAGAAGAGGAATGCTTGGTGGGGGTGACCCTTACTACCTGAAATTTGGGATCAGCCAACCCCTGTTGGAGCGAAATCGCCGATTTTGAACCAGTATTTGCTTGTAGTGCCTCGGCCGTAACACCTAGCTAAAAAAGTTTAATTAACACTAATAGGAAGTCCACTACGCGCTTTTCAATGAGCCTAAGATGATCATCATACGTTGCCTTTAAGAAAAACGCAAAATGGCCATTTTCGGTGTATGTAAATCGCACTTTGCTTGAAGAAAGCCTGCTACAAGTTTCTTTGTGTGAAAACTGTTGGCGACAAAGTTGTAAGGCATTCATTGGCCTAACTATCTGTGCAAAAATGATTGGTGGTGGACGTCCCTTTCTGCATGAAAATTTGGTGCACTTTCAAAACTTTCAAAACACCAATTTTCTATCTATTTTCGCCTGTAGCACCTCAGCCATAACACCTAGCAAAATAAGTTCAGTTAACACTAATAGAAAGTCCACTATGTGAGTTGGTAAGAACAGCAAGTCTGGAAATCTTCTCTTCATAAAGGCTTTTGGAATTTTGTCTGTAACACGTACGGATGTTTTTGATGTTGCATTTAACTGTTTCATTGTACTTAATCAGTTTCTCTGGATTTGACCACTTCAGTCAGCTTGCACCACTGTGAGTGGACCTGCAAGGCAAACAACCTCAAGAAAGACAGTTCTGAGCCGTCTTTCTCGTGTCATGCAGCCCCACGTCAAAAGATGTCTGATTTTCAGTGATATCTTTTAGCCAAATTACCCACTAATTCTCCTCCAGTACTCTTGCGGGGTCTGAAAGAGTATTTGGTTCACATCCGTCCATGTGAGTCGCATGCCCAAACAATGAAAGGCGTTGGGTCATGGCTGTAGAGGAAACTAAAAGATCAATCTGCTGACAGCTTTGCTAGTTTTAAACGTAGAATCAGATCTGAACTGTTTGTGTCTCAGTACTTATCACAGTCTCAGATTCGTGACTTTCAAGACTTATCGTGCTATATGTAATAGTAGTAGTAGTAGCAGCATCAGCATCAGTACTACTGCTAGTAGTAGTACTGATAGTACTGCTAGTAGTAGTAGTAGTAGTGATAGTTACATTGCATTACATAACAATTTTTAAGGTGGCCAAAGTAAATAACTGCTAGGCAAAAAGAACCACAAACAAGCTACATAATAATGTCCGGATATGACTGCCGAAATAAATGTGTTTTCAGTTTTCGCCAAAACACTGTCAATGTTCTACACAAAAAGAAGATTGTGGTAGCAGTAGCAGAGTTTGTGCAGCCTTGATCAGTGACTCAGTGACCAGTCTTTAAAATGTTTGATATAAATGAAAACCGGGAACCGATTATCTGTGTTTGTCAAAGGTCGGAGCAGGCGGCGCTGCAGCAGAAGCTGTCACAGATTGAGAAGAAGATCATCGTTGGTGGCGAAAACTTGCTGGAGAAAGCCGAAGAGCAGGAGAAGCTGCTGGAGGAAAGTGCCAAAGAACTCGAAGAGAGACAACAGAAGGCTGAGTCACTGCGTAAAGCTCTCGAAGAGAAAGAGGTAATCTTGTATTTTGTACGTGAACAGTGGTGACCAGCATCGGTATGGTATGGTAAATGTGAATTTATATAGCGCAGTTGTCACGAGGTCTCTAATGCGCTGAGCATGCTAGTAGCTAGAGAAAAGCCAGGTTTTCAGGCACTGTCTAAAGGACTCATAGTCCTGCTGTGCGCGGAGGTCATCCGGCAAGGAGTTCCAGACCATGGGGCCTTGCACGGTGAATGCTCGGTGGCCAACAGTGGATAGCCGGGTATGGCGATTGCGAGAATACTATGGGAATGGCAGCCAGTGTTCTGGGGTTCCTGTGGGGATGGAAAGAAGTGTTGCAGGACACCTGCGGAGACGGAAAAACATTGTACGGATTTTCTGCTGGAATGTAGATGTGTTTGGCTTTTGTGGAGTTCTCACAGGTTAATGCACCATTCATTTGTTTCAAATTCAAAACCTTGGGTACATTGTTTGCTATGTACACAGAACTACACTGTGTCTCACAAAAAACAACCCCGACATTTTTAGCTTCAACTCAAGAAAGCATTGTCGGATTTTCTTAACTGATGCACACGTCCTATCATTTTATGAATGAAAAGTAGTCTAACAGTGATTAGGTGATAATTTTGATGTGACTTGTCTGTCTATTGGCAAATCAACGTGAAACATTTACGTGAAAAGATACAATTTCCGTGTTTTCAATTTCGCAAGGTAGTGCAGAAGCATTAATTAGGTGAGGTGGAAAATGTAGCATCTGTTTGATTGCTTGCTTTCTCAATAATATTTCTGCCGAATATTATGAAATCTGACAATACTTTTGCGAGTTGGGGATGTTTTTTTGAGACACAGTGTAGAGTTGCACTGGGTTTGATTTTTGAAATCCGACCAGGGCTGTGTTTGGCCAAATAAACATTTTCAAATGTGACCAATGTCAGGGTGGGATTTTGTTAAAGCTACAAACAGCACAGCAACTAACAAAGGACAGTGTACACTTTGTAATCAGTAATCAACACATTCAGTTGTTATCACATTCGGGAGCATGTTTATATACATCGCAGTTCTAATTGTCTTTTGAAACAGCACTGTCAGTTAACTCAATTTTCAAAACTTATTAGACAGTATCGGCTGAAAAGTAAGCACTACTGTGCTTGGAACATTTGCATAAATCCGGCTTTGTATCTGGCGGATATCGGTTGTGGCTGGATACAGTATCCAGTGTAATCCTGTTCAGAACTTACGACCAACAGGGTTTCTTTTACGCCAGATAATCTGCCTAGACCTCTCTTCCATATCACTTGTGGTCGCAGGACTTGTTTATCAGTAACTTCAGGCGCTCGTTGAAGACATTTTTGTTCTGTTCAAGCAGGTTGCACAACGAGCACAGCTGATGCTCCTCTGAATGACATAGACCATCTGGCCTGTTTGCCTGAACCGAGACTTCGATATAAATGTGTTTGAAATATGTGAGATTAATTGCTATACTTGATCATTGCCAGATGCCGGGGCTCTGTCATCTCATCTCTGTGATATAAGTGGCATTTCAGATTAACCGATTTTAGTATATCAAGAGTTGACCATACCTGGATGATAGTGTTTATTCTTTTCTCTTGTTGGCAACTCATAGTAACCTTGGTGCTTGTAGTGCTGTGATGCTCATACCATGCTTGTAACCGTGATGTACTGTCTGTGCAGCAAGAGCGTCTCGATATCGAGGAGAAGTACTCAAGTCTTCAGGAAGAAGTTGCCGGCAAGACCAAGAAGTTGAAGAAGGTCTGGACGATGTACATGCAAGCCAAGTCGGAGGTATCGTTGTCGTTTGTATGAAGTTGTATCCTGGCTTGAAGATGTACTGCGTTATTGTTGAATTAATACTAAAAAAGCCGTAATGGGCACGGATGCCGTAAATACACCAGTCGCTTTTAATTCCAGGAGCCCCGGTGTCAACTCCTGAGAATGCTTGCAAGTAGTGGTATTGCCAGAACGCTCTGTGAACCCACGCTCTGAACTGGGTCCCTGGAGATTTTAGCACACCAATAGCCGGATTCTGAGGGCCAAACTCTCCTCCCTTTGGATTCTTAAAAACCAGAATCTGCGGGATCCTCGGAGGCCATAAGCTCCACCGCCATGACAAGGCAATCCCCATCGGCGGGGTCAACGAATGTTTAGATATTCTGTTTTTTAACAACTGTTTTAACTGTTCTTTCACAGGCAGCTGTAAGTGACGTTTATAAGCCATGTTCGGTGTCGGTTGTATTTTATTGTTTATTTTGCATGTTTTTGTGAGCAAAGTGATGACGAGATGATGATGATGACAGTGAATGATGATGGTGATGATGATATGACAGATAACCGACATTCAGCAAGAGCACCAGCGTGAGATGGAAGGTCTCCTCGAGAACGTGAGACAGTTGAGTCGTGAGCTCCGTCAACATATGCTCATTATCGACCAGTTCATTCCACCCGAGTATCAGGTAATAACAATCGTAATATTCACATTACATTACATAACAATTTTAAAGGCGGCCTGAGTAAATAACTGATAGGGCCACCATGGCGAGAACATCCAGAAACAAGCTACATAATAATGTCTGGATATGTCTATGGAAATAAATGTGTTTAATAATAATAATCTGTCATCATAAGGTCGTTACTGCAGAGGGAATAAACACTTTCATTGCTATTTCATTTACTTCCAATTGTGTTGATAAGTGTAATTTGATTTGAAAATCATCACTTTCTTAACTTGCACTTGATGGTTATTGTAAGTTGTAAGTGGTTACATAGAGGGACTTATTCTCACCTGGGGGTGTCTTGTGTTCATTCTCCACCAACTTATCTCTATATGGTGTCGTGGTAGTGCAATCGGTAGAGCATTGGTCTTGCAATCAAGAGATTGAGGGTTTGATGGCACAGTAACCTTGGGCAAGTAATTCACAAAGTTATGATATCGTAAGATTTTTTTACGACATATCTTAGGATAAATCTTAAGACAACAGGCCGATGTGTGAATTTGAGCCCAGTTGTCTTAAGACACCTAAAAGATGATCGTAATATTTTATCTTAAGATAGGTCTTACGTTTGTCATAAGTGTTCTGTGAATTTGCCAGTTGTCCTAAGATTGTCGTAAGTCCGAAAATTGTCTTAAGATTGTCCTAAGGTCATCTGTGAATTTGGGCCCTGGATACTTTGCTGAGAATGCAAGGTCACTCAACATATTCACCCTTCTCCTTCCATGATATGCTTTGCCCTTTGTTCTCCCTTCAGTAATGTCTCGTTGCAATATTTTTAAGCACATGCCCCAACCATCTACGTTTTCATTGCCAGATAGTATTCACCATTCGTCATTCTTCACCTGTGCCTTTAAGCAAATATGTAATATTCTGTAAAGCCTGTCAATTTTCTGCCAATTTCGTTTGGCTGGTGGTTGGCAGAAAATTTTGCATCTGTTGAATAGCAGAATTATTGTCGCGTCTGTTTGTTTTCAGGAGATGATAGAGCAGTACGTTCATTGGAACGAGGACATCGGTGAATGGCAGTTGAAATGTGTTGCATACACCGGCAACAATATGCGTAAACAGTCTCCACTGCCAGAGAAGTCTAAGGTGTGTCTACTGTGCTGAATGGCACAGCTGTTTGCTTCTGTGGTTATTGACTGTAGAGTCGGCTTAATTGTCAGTATTTGTAACTCATTATTACCGCCACTGACAAGGTTATGTTTTATCCGGCATCTGTCTGTTGGTCTGTATATATAATGAGTCTATAATGGCTGCAATGGTGAATTCACTCACTTGACATTGTGTTTTGGAAAGAGACCGCATTCCCCTGTTATGATTATCATTAGTACTAGTAGTAGTACTTAGCATCCACCAAGCACAAATCTTGTTAGTATAAATGGTTGCGATGGTGCTTCATTTGGTGATCATGGTGTTCTGGAAAAGACTACATTTTGCTCTTTGAAGAGCCGTGAACGGTGTTGAAACAGTAATCTAGTTACACTGATGTGCTCTGTAACGGTGATGATGTGTTTGACAACCTCCACTGCATAGCTCCCACCCTGTACATTGTAGTGCGCTAGTGGTAGCATGCCTGATTGTGGGACAGTGAATATTTGAGGCTGAGTAATACTAAATGGCAATGGTGAGTGTGAACGATAGCAGCCTACAGGCAGACTCACAGTCCAAGTCAAGTGGCTTGGTGTGAGGGTCGGCAGCCACTTGGTGCTGTCCTACATTTGTCAGATGAACTGAGTGAACTCGAGCAATATCTTTTTTTGTGATGACAGTACCGTCAACATTGCCCCGAGTGCTCTTAGTAGTGTTTTCATTATTGACAAAATCAGCCTACCACAAGTAAGTAAGTAAGTAAATTTATAGAGCGCATTGTCCAGAAAGCTGAAAATAAAAGCGTCTTTAGTAAACGCTTGAAGGAGTCTCTGCTGATGGTCGTATCTCTCAGACTGTATGATAACGAGTTCCATATCGCAGGGCCGGCCACAAGCCTGCCGACCATAACTGCTGAGACGATGGCGAGGCACGACGAGAAGACCTCGGCTGGCAGAGCAAAGATGTTGCCTGGAGACGACACTGGAGACAGACTGGCAGAGGTTGACGAGCAACAGTTTAAGGATAGGTTGCACCAGTGCAAAGATATGGTTATGTATTAAATGATTGTCTGTGACTGCAGTGGGCTTTGTTGTCAAGCCAGGCTAAAAATTGGGCTACTTTGGCTGCAAGACCGGTTTGCTTTGTGCTCTGTAAACAGTCGGCCGATGACAACAACCTGACAAACGTTTACTTGGCATACACTGCTGAAGGTGCAGAGGAGGCAATGAGACCCCAGACAGCCAAGTCTGGCCGGCCGAAAACCGCAAGTAAAGTTCGGAGTGCACGAAGGTCAGCTTCAGGCGTATAAACTTTACTATTTACGTCAGTATACGGTCTGAATGATAATTAACCGCTTCTAACTTAATAAGTAACTCTAACTATTATGTAGCTCTATTTCATTTTTTAATTAACTTTTTACGTATTCAGCGCCGCCGTCCAGTTTTGTAAGGAGCACTGTACAAATACCTGATTGTGATTGTGATTGCTGCCACTTACTTACTTACTTACTGTAGTTGCTTTCTGGCTGAGCTAATAGTAGAACCAGCTTTTGAGCAGTTTATATGCATGTGTGTGTCGGTGTGCCCATCACATAGAGACTTCGCCAGCTGAACGTCACTCCCCATTGGCTGCTTGTTTATTTATTTGTGAAATATTCAGTGTATGAGGTATTCAGAGTTCTCTCGCCTCCTGGAAAGTTCCTGAAAGTCCCAGAATTTTTTCCTAAAATTTCCAGGACCTGGAAAGTCCTGGAAAATGAGTTTGGTCCTGGAAACTCCTGGAATTTACCTGTGGTTCAACATAATCAGCATGCCTTTTGTGTATAGAACACCATGTGTAAATAAATGTATGAAGTATTCCTGCTATGTGCTAACCGAAAAGTTTCTTTGCAACTTGTGATGAACGTTTTACGATGGAGTGTATGTACTGTCACACTGTATATACAGAGTAAGTAACTGCTGTTCGTCTGTAATTTAACATTGCTGGGCTACGAAAGAGTCCTAGACAAACGTTTTGGGGTTCCTGGAAAGTCCTGGAATTTTTTGTAAGCCAGAGAGTGGGAACCCTGCAGTATTGAGTATTTCACAAATACACGAAAACTCACTAAATACTTATGGGTGAGTATTTAGTGAGATCTGCTATTTGACTCAGTTCTGTGACTGAAGAAACTCGTGTATGGCCGTGGACTGACCACTTGCAGCAGTTAGTATTATTATTATTTAAAAAGTAATGATTTAAGTGACACCATCACTAGGCATTAGGCAACAGTTGAATCGAATCGCGTGGTGGATAGCACTAAAGTTAATATTGGGTCCGTTGATTGATTAGTCAGTTTATTGAAACAGAATGCATATGTGTTTGTGCGTTATTGTAGGAAAAAGAAGGAGCAGTCCATCGACTCATTGTTGCATTAATTGGACTGACGACTTTTTATGTAAAGAATGTGTACATGTCTGTATATTTATAACTTATATAGGTAAAATTGTCCCTTTGAGCAGTGGTGAAAGTAACACTGAAGAGATGGCGGGGCTATGTTGGAGGTTTGGGGCAGTGGTATTTGTATAGGGATCGGGCAGCGGCGCAGCCATTTCTTAAAAATTGGGGGTGTCAATCGTCCATTATTCCCGCCCTCTTTTTATCCCTCTCCCTCCCCACCCTTCTGCCTCCTATGTTCCTCTCGACCTCCTTTGCTTTGTCTTTTCGTCCCACCCTTCCCCTTTTCTTCCCTTTGTTCCTGTTGCTCCCTGCCTTATCCTTTTTCAGGGATCCCACCCCCTGAAGCCAGCTAT
>Ga0049105_1000445_pt1 | contig 14171 bp, 5 predicted proteins | sample WorMetvaBAHAMAS1_FD_61260 | JGI IMG/M metagenome (GOLD analysis project Ga0049105, IMG submission 61260) | Worm MetaG Olavius vacuus BAHAMAS.1 | ecosystem: Host-associated > Annelida > Digestive system > Unclassified | place: Germany: Marburg | collected 2013-04-09
GATTCCGAGTTCGCGTCCGAGTCCGCGAACTTTTCCTCAGTTTGTCCGAGTCCAAGTCCTCGGATTTTTGGCGGCCGAAAATGACGGTTTTGAAACGTAGCATGAATAGCAACACCCGCCGCCGGGCGGCGCCGCCCATGTGACGATCAGGGCAGATCACACTTCAAAGACTACAGTCCAGTATCGGCAATCTCCGCGAAGCAGGCGGCCGACGTTTGATGCCGTGAACGCGCTGCAACTAACAGTAGGCATGTTGACCCCCACAGCTTCGTCTAGCCTCGTCTGGTCGCGGCAGTAAACTCCGCTTTCTATTGTTCACGGCGTGAAGCGCAGGCGCTTTAAGCCTTTGATCAGCTGCCGCTGCTGGCGAGGGTCATGTAAACACGCCCTCCCCCCCACCTAGCGTAGGCTGCTAAGAGCGCACGGCACTATCACTGTTACTAACAACTTTATCAAGCCGACTGCCGTGCTATCTCCCTATCTTTCCATCCCACGAAGCTAGCGTAGCCTACAGTCAGTGCCACGCCTGTTATGTGACAGGCCGATCACATGCAAGCAGCGCCGCACGCAGAGCGGCGCACGCAGAGCGGCGCACGCAGAGCGGTCGTGTGTCAAGGGGCGGCCGGAGGCGGTCGACGGAGTCCAGAATCCGAATCCGTGTCCGGATCCGCGGATTTTTTTAAAAATCCGTCCGAATCCGTCCGCTTACAAGATTTTGAGATCCATAACTACACTATCTTCAGTTAATAGTCACTAACCACTACTGTCCAACACGCTGAGAACATACAAAAAGTTCGAAGTCGCTTTACATGATTCAATGTAAATTTTACAACAAATGCAACATATAACAAAGTTAGCATCATTTACCATTAGCTCCTCATGTTCACTGAGCAACAGGAAACTTGCAGGAGGTGTGGTTTCACATGACGGTGAAACAACGGAGCCATCTAGGCTGCCTGCAATATCATGAGAGTTGTGACAGCAGGCAGTGCTACAAGGCTTCTGCAGGTCGTCTGACAACATCGCTACTCCATCCGTTCCATTACTGTCATCTGTCAACTCAATATCTGGCTCATCAGCAGCTGCCTCTACCTCCCTGTGTGTTGTAACTGCATCGACGTCAGCAGTTTCAGAAGTTGCAGAATGGAATGACGGCAGAGAGACGTACGAACTGCTATTCTCACCAACGGCAGTCGTGGAAAGTGCTGAGGAGTCGGAAGGTAACAGCAATGAAGTCTGATCGACAGCCAGAGATGGTGGGGTCACAGAAGGCATTTGAGAGTCTGACAATACAGACACACGTGTATGACCTGTTGCAGTTCGATGCCGGTGCAATACTGTGTCACAGTCAATGCAGTACCGCCGGTGTCCACATTCAATGCAAATGACGTCTGCAAAGTTTCTTGGACTACACCTCACAACAGCTGCCTGCTCACAAAGTTTATCAGGTGACGGTTCTTGCAGTTTTTGACGATCATGATACTGATAGCGTGCAAGCTGGTGGAGCTGTAGTTCACAAGACTGGCACTGGTTAGTGGTACACTGATCACACCAGAACACTGCCCTAGCATTCTCCGTGCTACATGCATACTTCTCACCACAGAAAACCACTGCCGGTCTTGCTCTACGGGCACTGTGACCATGGCACGATGTGCCTTTTCTGACTGGCATGACCTGCCAACACACACAGACAAAATCATCAAGATTAATTTCTTCTCAAAACAAAGTAATATTGAATTAACTTGCATGGTCTCTGTGTTTCATTTGGTGGCTCACTGGTACAGTCTCACATCATAAATGCAATGGTGGCTGTTCAATTTTATCAGCACGCATCTAACTATGTTACAGGCAAGCTCTTGCCTTTCTGCCTGTCTGTCCGTCTGTCTGTCAAACATGTGGATTATGACAAAACGAAATATCAATACCATATGATAGAGTAATGTTTCTAGTTTCTTGAGGCCAATTTCTCGATCCTGAGTTTAGGGGCTCATCTATTCATTTGTTAAGTGGGCTTGCATCCCTAAATTCACTTCATGTTAACACTTATTTCTACACTGACGATAACTGATGTGCATACCATTACACGGTTCAACATATCAAAATGCCTTTTGCACCGTACGAGCAATGTTTGATGCGCGCACTCTCTCCAGTAGCTTAACTGAGCTTGTTATTAATTTTTGGACAATGTCTGAGGTCATCCTCAACTGCAGTCTGTATCGACTGGATCAACTGCCAAGGATATGGGCACCAACTGGACAGCGAGGTTCAGCTTTTTGTTTTACTGGCCCACAGTGTGGTGCAATCTGCTGTCTGCTCTGTCTGTATGAGGAGTAGTGATGTTAAACGAAGTTCGAATTTTCGAACTTCGGTTTTAAATTACGAATTCGAATTCAATTTGCATACATTCGGATTCGGTAATAAATATAAACATAGACGATAGAATATATAAACATGCAATCGATAAAACTAAAATTCGACCTGGCCCCAAAAGTAAACCGAAGTTGAACGAATGGCCAGTCACGGATGTAGCCGCGCACGAGATGAGACGAATGACAGCCACCTATCGGTGGGGCAGCAGAGACACTGAACACTTGAGGCGGACGGGGGGAGCGGGCGGTATGTGTGTGTAATTGACACTTAATAGCTCGACGCTGGCTGTCGCTTAGTAGTAAGGAGAGAGTGAGAAAGCAGATGAGCGTAGGTCAGTACCTGACACCTGACTACAGGGTGATTAAAACACAGCCAGTTCCCTCCACCCAACAGACCGGGCGTTGGGCGACCGACCGTCCATCCACGCTACTGCTAATGACCCTGGGCTTCCAAGAACCGACCACCGCTATCACGCCAACGTGCGTGGGGGCGTGGGTACGGCAGTGCTGTGGTGCTGGCCACCCACGAAGCTAGCCCTCTACCACTGCGGTCGTCGTCAGCTTGAACAGGGAAGATGTTGAGTGGGGTACAGATCAAACAATGCCGTGATGACATTCATTGCATCTGTTGGACAGCGCGGCGGCGCACACTGACTCTATCGATTGTTTGATGTTCAGTTTTTAGTAAATAGGCCTACATGCCTGCATCTTATTAGCTGCAGTGTAGCAAAATAAAACCGTAGGCCTAAACGAAGTTCGAATTAAATTCTAATTTTACATACAAAGTTCGAATTTTGAAAAAAAAACGAATTTAACATCCCGAATGAGGAGTGCAGCGGTAGCAGAACGGCATACACCGCCTAGAACTAGGCTACTACTAACTCTAACCCTAAACGGGGTATGACTAATTGCCAAATCGGACCCCAATCTATCTCATTTTACCGGTGCACATTACACTTAGGCCTATGCAGACGGGACGGCCTATACAGACGGGACAGCTATGACATAAGAAGACATACGAGACAACATATACTCAATGCCGATCGGCGACAATTAACGCAGAAATTAAGTGCACTCAATGCTGGTCGTTTCTGTTCATAGCTGCTCACTATATCGGAGCTCTGCGCAGTCGGTGCATACGAGCAGTGAGTATGCTTTAAAGCAGATTCCGCACAACTGTATTGATGTCGGTAACTTTTCTTGTACATCAAATATCAAACGTGTTTGCAAAGTGTACGTGAGAGAATGCGTGACGGGCAAATCTTCCGAATCGGTACAGTGCGCAATGCTGAAGGCCTGTGACGCATGCGCAGACATGGGCCAGTTATAGCGTACTGTACCGATTCGGAAGACTTTCCCCGGTGGGGTCTGATTTGGTCCGATTGGGTCCGATGGGGTAATTAGTCATACCGCCCTAAACCCACAATCGACAAAGCTGCAAAGCGAAAGAAACTGAACAAGGCACCTTAATATAGATATAAAGTGACGGCTTTCGGAAAGTCTTCCGAATCGGTACAGTACGCTATAACTGGCCCGGTGTCGGCTGTATAGACACTATGGTAAAAAAACGTTACCTGCTGCAATTATTATTTACTTCCGAAAGAATCATACCACACCAGCAGTTTAGACAAAGATCTGCCTAAATCTCAGGTGGGCAAACTACGGCCTACGGTCCGAGTGCGGCACGCGATGTCGCCGGTCGCACCAAACGTAACTTCTCACGCGGCTCCGTTAAGAATATTCATATAGACCCACTTATTCTCACATAAAGATTACTTACTTACTTATAAATATAGATAACTTATAAATACCGGTATAAATACAGATAGAATAACATGAATGATAACAGTAAAATTTAGAGGCCATTTTGTATCACATTCACATACCGTACTGTAATAAAGAAAATACAGTTGTATGAATCTATTTTATTTTGTTGGTGTAAAACAACTTTCATTATTTAATAAATGCAGTTTTTGTTGAACGCGTCCCATTATCCGCGGGCAGAGACGTTTGCCCATCTCCCCATTTTTTTAATTTCACGGAATATTCACTCATCGGTTTTTGCGACTGCGAATGCATACGCAATTACCGGTACGCATGGCATTGGTCTTGCTGTCGAAATCTGTCTGTCTGTCCGTTCGTCAAACGCGTGCATTGTGATAAAACGAAAGAAACTTCTGCCCACATTATATAGCATAGGCCTATGAAAGAACGATCATCCTAGTTTTCCCCACACAAAAAATTGTTGGTGGCGGACGTCGACGCTCTGAAATTTTGTGCCAAATAGACCCCGTTCGTGCCAAAACGCCGATTTTCAGCCGTAACATCTAGCGAAAAAGGTTCTGTTATCACTAATATAATGTCCTCTACGCGCTTTCCAATGAACCTAGATGAACAACATACGTTGCCTCTAAGCCCCCAAAGGTGGGGCCACTGGCGCGGATCTAGCGCGCTGCTTTGGGGACCCCCTGCTCATGTCGGTCTGATGCCGCCTCTCTGTTCTCGACTACAGTGTCACAGTGTCTTGACAGCGTCGCCAACTCAATACCGACAAGACGGAGGTGATGTGGTGCGCGGCCACGCGTAAGCTGCCACAACTTCCCAGTCTTCCGCTCTCCGTCACTGGCGCACTTGTTTGTCCTGTCTACACTGTTCGAGACCTGGGAGTGTTCATCGACAATGACCTCGGAGCGGCTATCCATGTTCAGAGAACCGCGTCACGCTGCTTTGCTGCGCTTCGCCAGCTCCGTCACCTTCGTCGATACGCCACTGACGACTGCTTCCGCTCTCTCGGTGGTGTCGCTCGTGCATTGCAGACTCGGCTACGGCAACTTCGTCCTGGTCGGGGTTCCTGTTTATCTACAGCGGCGCCTCCAGTCATCATAACATTTATTGTACATATGAACATAACATGAACATAACAGTACCACGTTAAAGCACAAACTGAGAAAAAGAAAAAGTAACACTGTAATACTGTAATATCGTAGTCAGCAAATACAGAGCGAATAATGTACAAAAGGGAGTAAAAAGTCTGTTCTCAACGATGCGGCTCGTCTGGTATTTCGACTACGTCGTTACGACCATGTCACGGACGCCCTTGCAACTCTGCACAGGCTGCGTCTACCACGTGTTGAAGGGTGGCTGTTACGGCGTTTCGGGTGCTACATGCATCGCGCCACCATACCTGAATCAGCTGGCTCGTGTTGCCGACCTGCCCAGTCGTCGCCGACTTCGGTCAGCATCGTCACACTAACTGCTCGTGCCACCATCGACGGACATTTCCAGTCGCTGCAACACTTCTTTGAACTCACTGTTATCTGACATCCAAGCATCTTCTTCTCTGTCTGCCTTCCGTCAAGGTCCCAAACATTTCTTTTTCGTCAGTCTTTTCCTGACATTGTCCTTTGATCACACTACGCCCTCGTGGTCTATTCAATAGTTTTGCTATTTTAGCCACGCTAAACATTTTGGATTGACATTGACATTGACAATAAAGGCCAGTTTTGATATTGATCAAACATATCGTACACGGTACAGCAGTATCTAATAATCACAACTCCCAACTGTTAATGTTTGTATCCAAGCTGCCTCAAAACTGACAAAAGTAGCCAAAGTTGCGCGAAAGTTGCGCTCCGCCACGAAAATTGCGCGATATTGGGAAAACATTTTTTTCAAAAATTGCGCTACACACGGTCGCATTTTTCGGTGGGTCTAGTTATCATGCACGCCTATAACAAATAGTTTCTTTGCTGATAGTAACGAAGAAATATTTTAACTAATAATTTTACCCGAATAGCTTAACATTCAACAGAACAAAAATGTTGTTGTCTTATCTATTATGCTATCTTATGGCATTAGAAAGGTAAATATATTCTTGTTGAGCAGAAGGCGTCGGATTAGCGGCAAGGCAGCATTGACATCGGTCTCAATTTAGTGTCGTCGCTTTTCGCTAGGTGGCCGTCCATCTTCGTCGTCGTCGTCAGCCAGTCTTTTCGTCCCAATTACCCGGCAGCAATTAGCTGGACACACTGGACGACGGCCGGCGAGCTGGCTGCTTCGCGGTCCGGCCGGCTGGACTGGAGTGGATCTGCCAGGCGGCGGTCGAGGATTTTGGTTTTAGACGTAACGCACCCACCGACCGACCAGACTCCATACAGCGCTAACGAAAACTAATCGCTTTTGAGAAAGAGGATGGCTGCAGCTGTCTAGCAGTGTTATTTACATTAACTATAGTCGTAACTAAAATCTTTAACAGCCAGCAATAGATTTGTGAAATTTCGCTAGCCGGGGTCAAAGAGTTAGGTGGTGGCGAAAGCCAGGGAATTTTCGATTGTTTTTTTTTGTTTTTTTTTCTATATATTTTTTCCAGCTGGGGTCGACCCCGGTGCCAAATCGAGCCATGTTAATAGCTAAAAGCATACTATAACTAATAACTAGAGTTTCAAATTACTATGACTCAGCTACAACTACAATATGTGTAACTACATGACTTTTAGTTATAATTTTTCCAGTTTCCAAACATGTATAATCCAGCCACAACCAGCTACAATTAGCTCAGGAGAACACGTCTTTGAGGATCAACTCGGAGTATTTTTAATGTTTTATCAACGAATGACGGTGTGCTTTTTGTAGACAAAGAGTCTCTTTACTAGCCAACATATCAGTCGACCTACAACTGAACCAATAATTGGAAAATTATAATAACTATAACAAAAACTCGAACTGGAAAGAACTCGATAACTGAAAAAAACACTGGTGTCTGGTCGATGCATCTATAACGAAGTGCTGTGATGAAGCCTGCAGGCGTGACAGCATGCTGGCTATAACTGCCTGACTCGCAATATACAGACGACAAATCGACAACTAGCCCAGTAAACTGCATTCAAGTCATTGATGCTTCTATGAACTTCAGTGATATCTTTATTCTTGCTTCGTTGTGTTATGAATAGATCAATATGTTTAAGCCTACTCTATTAGCGTTAACATCGCTGATGCATTTATTAATCTGACGTCGCAGAATGCTCCTGCAGTGTTTAAGTATAATAGTGTAACATAAGAGTTCGGGGAGTCCGTCCCTGGATACCCCTCTCCCTCCCTGACTGCGCCTCTGTAAATTTTTGTCACTAATAAACAGCGGACTATGGTAAAGGCACAGTAACGATCTAAGGCCCAGGATTCCGAGGAAGCCCCGTATAACTGGCCGGTTTCGGGTTGGTGATCAAATTGACCGCTCTGACCACGAAAGTTTAGAACAGATTAGGCGCCGAAGGCATTAAACAGTCAGGCTGTCCGGGCGTGCGTCTGTCGTGCGATTGTGCAAGAGTGAGTCCGTTATTCACCTTTACGTCTCATGAATGAATAGAGGTATTTTAGTGACACTGATCGTAATTAATCAATGTTGGCATTGAGAAGGTCATTGGGCGTAAAATGTGAACTTGATAGCTCCTGAACCACAGATTCAGATTTGATTTTTAACCAAAACTTGCACAAATATGAGGCCACGAACTGGTTAGATTTTCACGTCATGGGTTCAAAGGTCAAGGTCACATAAACTTTCCGGAAAGGCATACCGATCGATGGTTTTCTTTGAAATTATAATTGTTTATCTGTGAGTTCTATGTCACTGAATATGTTTTGTAATTTGTGGTCAATTTGTTGTTGTGTTTCTTTAAAACTTTATTTGCTGTTCTGCCAGAACGCTCCATTACCATGTGTTCTTCTACATCAAGTTCGTTAGCAGTACGACTTACATAAACTGTAGACGTCGACGAATTTGCGTGATGTGATAGGCGGGTGGGTCGTGGCGTCTTACTTCGTCTTACTTGGATTCGTAAGCCAGACTAATGCAGCGCGTTGTCGCCAGTCCACACATGTCCACGTGCCGTCGCCGCCCGCTCGGTCGCACAATGTTTTTCATCATTCGTGCCATCAAGCTCGCGTTAGCCGTGTCGTGCTTCATCCTCGTATTTGCTGTCCCTAATTACCGGCAGTGACCGACGCGTGCGTGCAGGCCGCGTCGGCGCCTTCCGATCGCGGCTTATCGTCGACGACGCCGGTCGGTCCGTCGGTTGGTCGGTCGGTCGGGTCGGTCGCCGAGGCTAAGAATGATTTAGGTCGACTCGTCGTGGCTGGCGGGCGGGCGGGCGCACGACCAGGCGGCTTAGCCGACGAGCCCTCCCTGCCGCCCGTCGAGTCAGTGCGGATTAGGTGTCGTCGACCGCCGCGAGGCCCGAGGTTGATACATGCCAGCGACGTCGTGGCCGCGGGTCAAGTTTAGGAAGCTGCGAGGGCGTGCAAAATGGTCATTTGTGCGACCCGGTGAACATATCCGCTAGTTGTAATGCGTAGTAACGCGTGGCGCATTGGAAACGTGATCGGAGACACAATCACTGGCTGCTACTGCGTGTAAAGCGACTGCACTGCTACACATATTTTGTCTGATTTTTTTGTATCAAAATCAGTTGCACTGCACTGTACTGTAGTTCAACAAATACACATATTATTACTATTAATATTATTTTTCATTTTCATATCATTGTATAGTTCCGAATGGTTAATGCGAAAAAAAGATAAAGCCAAAAGTCCTATTATTATTTTTTTAATTTTTTATTATTATTATACTTTTATTATTATTATTTATTTTATTTTTAAACCCTCGGAAAAATATCTTATTATTATTATTATTACTGCATGGTTGTGATGATGATATTGGTGATATTGATATTCCCAGCTTTAAACATGCAGCCTGAACACTGTAAGATAAGATGTATACGCGTGAAGCTATAGTTTGTATTAGAGGGTGTACATTGTACAAGATTATTTCTTTTTAAACGATAAACTTTATCGTTCATTTACAAAATCACAACTTTTTCCATTCTATCGCAGTTTATTGAAATTTACTTATTAATTGGATAGAAAAATCCTTGATGTGTCTGCGTATCTTTGTCCCACTCGCTAGTCACGAAATTTCAAACTAAAAAATACAAAAATAGATATTCCTAAAATATACATGTGAGCAGTCGACAGAGACATCAATTGAACTAGATAAATTCACTGGCAGTTTTCACAGACGACAAGTAGTAAAGTCGACCGATCACTCCAATTTGTTGAATTCATTGCAGTTTAGACTTCTGTGAATTTGTGAGTCACGGACTACCGGTATGTTCTCTGCTGCCTTCGGTTGAGTCTTCACGTATTATTGGTACTGTGTGTTGATAGCAGCCGGTAATATAAATTTACTGTATACGTGCCTGCTAGAGCTGTGCCGTCTACTGTTCGTCAGTCTTATAGACAGTCAGCGTGCCTAGACACCGTGACTCATCGGGTTATATCTGCCGGGAACGCATTACTGCGCTATATATAATGTGCCAGGAATAACCCGGTGGTGTAGTTAGTGAGCCTGGCATTCTCCGCCGACGCCGCACGTGGATCGTCAGGATGTTGGCGCCACACAGTTGTATTAGCCATCACCAGGTGGCGTCACTGTGTCTGCAAGTTCCACAATCTGTCTGAGATGTAACTGTAATCGCACATAGGCCTAATGCACGCGCCACATCAACTATAGGCAGGATACTTTAGTATATAGTGACATATGGGAAAGATGGGATGGAAAACTAGTAGGGAAAGGTACAGAAGTGGAGAAAAGGGTTCATTATTGTGTTGTGTGGCGTGGTATTGTTGGCGGCTACGTTCCTCGACGAATCAAAGGCAGAGAACAAAGAAGAAGAGATAATGGATTGCGACAATAGCGTCAGTATGTCTACACCAGTCAAACCTCGATGAGTAACGAACAGAATCTATTCCATTCGACAGAGTATTTTATAATTAGCTTTGTCAATAACAGTTATCGTTTCAATAGAAGTTTGACTGACATTCGGAACTCTCAGACCTTAACACGAAAACTACACCAAGCTACAACGACAGGGAGCTCTGCGCAATGGTTGAAGCACGTCACTTTGGTACGGCAGACTGACCGCCTCCTGGTTACTTTCCGCTGCGATCCGACCAGACGTCCTGTCCTTCGCGACGTCATACAATCCACGAGCGTTCCGCCAAGTCTTGAGAAGGCGTGTATCATTTGCAGGAATGCACGCCATCGGGAAATTACGACCTGTCACGCAGCGGCGGCGACACGGCGCGAGCGCCAGCGCCACGCCAAAGCGCGGCCGGCGCGGCGACGAGCGCCCGTCCCGCGACGCGAGCGACGCAATCCTTGCAGCCGCCGCTGTGTAAAATATGTCGGCTGCCCGCTGGAGCGAACGACCCCCGACGGCGCAAAACGCGCTCGCGGGAAGGAATTTAATTCCGTGCGATATTACGGCCACGGCGGCAGCGATGCAGTCGTTTCTGCGGTGGTCCTGATGACGTCAGGGGCACTGACGGCGCCAGTTCAATATCGCCGTTTGACCGACGTGTGCCCTTCGCCAACCTCACAACATCCTCTCTGCCTCCCTACCGTCTCTTCACAACCTACTTCCTATAATGCTGGACTAAACCTAAACACGTAAATCAAACCTGCCGGTTAAAATCTACTTTGCTCCCAACATGTCTTCAAACTACCTCCATCTCTATACAGGCCATTTTCGAAAAATTCATATGTTCGAATGAAGGATTTACCAAAGATGTTAATTTCTTTGTTTTTGTCACACAATCTATTTCAGCCAATGGTCAGATTTCAGATTATCGAACATACTCGTACTTTTCACTCAGTTTTATTTTGTTATTTTTACGCAAGGTCTGCACAACAACAGCATAGCCGGTGGTTGATCGCCGGCCGAAAATACCTTGTCAGACACTGATAACAAAATCCGTAAACCAAATCTGCGGTTTCGGCGTCGCAAAAATTGCACAATAATCTGCCCCAACAGTGGCTTCGTCCCGAGTTTACATGTGTGCGTGTGCCACGCACAGTGGCGTAGCCAGGATTTCAAGTTGGGGGCACACCGGTGACGAGGCCCGAAGGGCCGATGCGGGGGTGGGATTTTTGGGGAGGTGTAGCGCAGCGGGTCCCCTCCCCATCAGCTAGGCGGTCTGGGGGAGAGCTGTCACCACCCCCACCCCCACCCAAAAAAATCTCGGATTCGCACAAAACTCGTGGGCATGCCTGTCGACGGTAGGGGGGCGTGCCCCCCTATACCTCCCTCGTGGCTACGCTACTGGCCACGCATGTGCGCAAGTGCATGTAGCCTCTTAACATTTTTGGCTGCACTTATTCTTTAGTGTCTTGCATGTTTGATAATAGTTGCTCTCGATTTTCGCTGCTTTTGTGTTCCAGCATTAAAACGCCTCTCAGGGTTTCAGTATTTGTAGGCATTAACGTAATATTCAATCACAGAACGGACGTAACATGCATGGCAATGACTGTCATCAGACTGGCCGTATCACTGCAGTTACAAGCCGTCTCTGTAACCACCGTGTAGCGTCCAGGCATCGTCGTAAGACAACATCCAGAGCAGCAGCAAGGCTGCTCCGTGTTTGCGCCGGTCATTGACAAGCGTGTCCGGTTGCAGCTGCCTGGAAATGGATCCGGTTTGCCGACACACTTCACCCTGTCATGGCCGATGACCGCGACGACCAACCCGCTCTCCCTTTCCCCAGGACTGTCCCGTCTTCCCTGCTCACAGCGCTCCGTTCTCCCAGCACCGAACTCGCGCGCTATGTGCAATACTCGGAAAACGCGACGATTTAAAGATGGAGAGAGGCGCGGCGCGCGTCAGCTTTCTGAAAATATTGGAGAAAACAGAACCACAAATACACCACCAGTGCCTACCCGCACTGCTGTCAGCTCCGACAGACGGCGTGAGCGTGGCGGGTACTGGCGTAAGTAAGCAAGTCCATTTCTAAGGCACGCCTTCAGTCAATTAATGTCTGTTAAACGTGCCTAGCATAGAAGCATAGAGGCTAACGTCCCCTGCACTCAACACTATATCTACAAGTCTGCATCGTCATCTCAGCATCAGACAAACCAACTCTTTTAATTAAGAGCCATCAACATTCTACCAGAGAAAACAACGTTCAAAACGCTAAAAACTAAAAATTATTTTCCCAAGGTAGTGCAACAGCATTATGTAGATGAGGTGGGCAAATCAATAACTTTTGTGTTGCAAATTTTCTCAGTATATTCTGTGCCAAATATTGTAGAAATCGGTCAACATCCACTACAGTAACATAAACAGATAATTGTTTTTACTCACGATGTATATTATTACGGGTCTTACACGCATAGCGTACAAAAAAGTTGCACGGGCATGATTATCAGCAATCCTTGTACATCTTGGTTTTCAGCTGGTTTTACGGGGTTTTGACCCTGGACCCCTATGGCGGCTCCCGTCCCCAGACACCCGTTTTGCTCCTCGTTACTGCATTTCTAAAAGCGCCAACTATCCCTAAAAAGAGAGCGCCACCGCTGCATTAAACTGCTGGTTTATTTGTATCCTGATTAGGATGTCTTTCAACTATAATATATGATGACGAATATGATGGCTTAATCGTAGGTCAAGTCGTAACACATTAGATTTTTTTTTCTTAACAGGACATAAATATATAGCTCAACTGTAACTGTTTCTTCAGTAGATGATATATTCAGCGATATAAAGTTAAACGGCTAGTAATTTATAACGAGGAAAAGTTTTTGAGGACATGTTAAGTTGTAGTATTAATCTCGCTCTTCCATGCTAAGCATGATTGAAACAGTAACGCCACGCATCAGAAACACAATGAGACGATTAGCGGTGCTTTGGAGCTGCCGAGTGTACACCGATCCATCGTTGGCTGCAGTCTCGCGTAAACTCTCGTCAGCGACGAGACGAGACGAGATTTATCGGCTACGCGTTGTTTGACAGGCAGCGGCGGGCGTCGCCAGCTAATCGGCATGCGCGCTTCGTCGTGATTAAGTAAAAAGGAGTCCCCAAACGGGTCATTACAATCCAATAAATGGTCGCCGGCCGATGCGTGACCTGCGTTTTGAAGCGACCTACCGCATACTACTCGACGCGGACGACCAATGCATTGCGCAAGCTCCAGTGAGCGGGTTACCAACTTGACTGTGTCTGAACCACTGACGTCTTATGCCGTTTGTTCATTGCGTAAACTGTCGCACATTAATAATTTCAGTAAACAAATCAAACTGCAGAATATCAAAGCAACTGAAAAATCGTAAATAATGTTATTGCTCTCGGCACATGTCAACTGTCACACAGTCGATGACGAACGGCAAGTGCAGCCTCCACTGCGAATAGCGACAATATGATTTGAACTCTACAGCTTCATTAAACCCCATATTTGTGCAAAGTGGCCGACAGTGCCAGTTATCATGAATACAGATTTGTAACGTCTTCACAGTCGAAAGCTCTCTAGTTAGTTTATTTTTATTGCGACATGATGTATACATTGCTCTGATATATCAATGGATTCGTTAAAGATAAAACGCAAAATAACGGCCATTATTATGCCATTCAACGTCATTCAAGGTCGCTGATGTCGGTGCAATTCAAAAGCTCGTGTGTGAATTCCTGTATGAAGTCACACACGTGCTTAAGTAATAATATATGACAATTACTTTGCAGCACATCGCCAAAATGTCACTGTGCTGCGAAGTAATATTTTTTGTGATATTTGCTGTTTTAGATTTGCGAGTTGGCGCATGTCGTCTTTAAAATGCGTTGTAAACTGCTAAGTTTTTTTTAAAAAAAACAATATTTGCTGTTTTTCTACATGATTTAGCATCTGCCTACCGAATTCCATCCAAACGGAACCACTCATAGCAAAGTTATGACGTCATATAGATTTCTAAAATTTTAAAAA
>Ga0049105_1000446_pt1 | contig 14160 bp, 9 predicted proteins | sample WorMetvaBAHAMAS1_FD_61260 | JGI IMG/M metagenome (GOLD analysis project Ga0049105, IMG submission 61260) | Worm MetaG Olavius vacuus BAHAMAS.1 | ecosystem: Host-associated > Annelida > Digestive system > Unclassified | place: Germany: Marburg | collected 2013-04-09
AAAATGCAATTCCTCCAAAATAACGTAACATTTTTTCACAAAATTGTCTGTATATATATAGGAAGAGCTTCGTAAGTCTTAATATTGCAATAGTGAATTAAATTTAAAATTCTGTGAAAATTTTAACTTTATAACTTTCGATAAACTTAGGAAAAGCTTAGGATTTTTCCTAAGATTTTTTGAAAATCGGGCCCTTGGTCTTTTCGATTTTTGTTGCCTAAAATTGATAACAGCATACAGTTTAATTTTATTTGTATTGAAGTTTTAAAACAAACAGTTCTACCTGCTGCAGAACTGTTTTCACATGCTACAATATCAAAATAAGCACCTGCATTTTGAATTCAATTCTGTATTTTAAATAACTGAAACTGTAACTGTAATTGTAACTGAAAAATAGTGTCAGACCGATAATGATGTCGGACATCGGACACCGGCACATCGGCGGTAATTTGACACATTGGAGATGAAAGGGCAACTGCGCTCCGACGTCCGATGCTCCTAATCTGCAGTGTCGGGTTTACGACTTCGCAGTGGCTGCAACTCAGTGCAACTGGACACAAGCACATTGTGTGCGTGAGGCGGTCATAAAATGCCCTGCGTGGTGGCACCATTGTGTGGGGAGTGTAGTTTGCGGATCAGTGGGCAATGGGCACCCCTGCAGCTCTCGCGGTGACCTTCATATGACGCACCACGTCCTGCTGTAAAGTCAGTATGCAATCCTATCCCTGTTGTATGCAGTTGCTACGCTGTGTGATCCACGTGACGTTACCTCGGCCGCCTGTTCATTGGCGAACAGCTGACCACGGCAACGGGATGGCTGGCAGAAGAGGCGCAGTCATCAGCTGACGCCACAGCTCAAGCATCGTCCGCGTTGCTGCTGTCAGCCAAGCGACCGGATTTGCCCATCACAGGTGTCCGTACAGCACTGTGTGTGGTCGCCAGTAAGGACCCTGGGAAAGATTCAAACGAACTGCCTTGGCGCCAGTGACTGACTGCCGCTCTTCCCGCTCTCATGCAGTCACACCATCCCAGGCACGCATCAGCGGCGGCGGCCGATCAGTGTCGCAACTTCTTAATTATTTGAAGCATTGAGACAGCATGTGACAGTTGTTAGTGGTCAACATTTTATCGCACTCCACTAACACTGTAAAATTGACAAACGTAGGTGAAAATTTATTTGTACTCTTTAACACTAGTTATGAGAGATGAGTAATTAATGCATTTACCGTTCAATTCTACCGGTTGGCAATAAGAGACGTGTACGTCGTGTAGATTCTAGTGGCTGTTTTCTCTCAGCTAATGGATAGGCCTACAGCACCAGATGTGTCATGGAAGCCTACAGTGGCACTTGATGCACCCTTGGTTCACCAAAACCAAACCGACCACCGACTTTTTCATGGAAACATTGACCGACCTTGAAAAATGTTACACGGTAACAAGACTATCACAAACACTCGTCTTATTACACATAACACTGCTGCCAGAGTTGATGCAGGCTCCGTGGCATCGGATATCGGTATCGGCCATCGGGTGTGTCACTTCTTAGACATCTGACATCGGTAGTTCCAAGAATTAGTTTATCAGTCTGACACTACTGAAAAATCTATTAACTGTAACTTAACTAAAAACGTAATATCAGTTAACTTACAGTTAACTGTAACTGAATATTAAAAAAATATTAATTGTAACTAACTGTAACTGAAAAACCATAACTGGAATTACACTGTTTGCATGAACTGTTTGCTTAATGATTGATGATAGATTTTTTGATAATTGCAGTTTAGTGCATTTTAGTTTGTATAATTACTGTTACTGACTTACTGTTATGGTCAGCTGTAAAAAACAAGGTTGTTTGGGACAGTGACGGGATGTCGGATGGGGATGTGGACATTGTTAATGGGGTTGGTATGGGGACAGTAACAGTAGGGATGGGTGGAGATGGGAACAGTGTATTTTACCATGTCACTTCCTAACAGATACTGGTACACATCTTTCCACATCTTCTCTGGTGCAGTTTGCTCAGTGCTGCTATATGAGTCTTGTCACTCAAGCACAGTAGGAAGAGAGTGATGTTCAGTTGGCATTCAGCGTCCATGAGATTGACTGAAGTGTATTGAGACCTACAGAAAAACTAAGGCAAAAGCATCAAATCAAATAGGCATCATCAGTTGGAAACAAGTATTTTTGTCATGTTTTTATGAAATAGTTTTTATGAACAAATAAAATGATGATGATGATCAGTGAAATAGATCAAGGCCAAAGCAGACCACCTTAATGCAAGAGAACAATGCATCTCTGTAGGATATGTTTGTGAGCTGATAGCTGTGTTGTTGTCGTGTGTGTGTGTAGGTTTGATAGTTCACAATGTCATTCGTATCTGCTGTCACGAGAAGAATAATTCGCCAAGAATGTCAGCAGCGTTATCACCTAAAGTTTGTTCGTTTGTTGACTAAGTCTGCTGCTAGGGAAACACAGAGTGGCAAAACTGAAGATACACAGCATTATGTGCCACGGTCTGTATTTTGTGATCTATGTACCTTGCAATTATGCTTTAGACCACTGCATCTACAAATTGCTCACTTGTTATCAGTTATAACAACAAATGTCAGCAATATGGTAGTTGAAATTCTTAGTAAAGTCAAAGTTCGTTGTATAGCAAGTTCATTTTAGTTATTATTGGGTGACCATTTTGTAACGCACCCTGCAGCGTGGTCTCTCTGCGATAGCTGAGCATCTTGTAGTTATTATTGGGTGACCATTTTGTAACCTGTTAGCATAAACTGAATGCATGGACTGATGCAAGCCCACTTTAGATTGAGTAAATTATTCGCCATCTCAGACAGCCATGCTAATCACAGACCAATATATCATCCACTTTGTAATCTTTAAACTCTTTGTATTGCATGTTGCAGTATTTATTATTGCTGTTGTTGATTTTTGTACACCAGTCAGAACACCTGTCACTATTAGTTGAAATGTGTGTTAACTTGTAGTGTTATCTGTATATGTCTATCTGTTTGTACCGTACTCTGCCTATGGGCAAAATAAACTTGTTTATTAATATTTCAATTGTTATATGTTTACCAGTCAAGTGACACTGATGCAGTTTACACTTGCTGTTCTGTTAACAGACGAGCTGCCTTGTACGTACCTGGCAACGATGAAGGAAAGATAAAGAAAATTCCCAGTTTGAATGTGGATTGTGTTATTCTTGACTGTGAAGATGGAGTTGCTCTAAACAGAAAGGTTTGCCTTTAGTGCAAAGTTGTGCTAAATGACTGCAAGAAAGAAATATCACTAGCACCAACACGTTTAATGGCTCAAAAACAGTTATCCAAAAGTGAATCAATCAGCATACGGATTGCAGATTAAGCTGTCATTATTGGAAACAAGCATTTGTGCACTATGCTGTACTGCATATTAAAGATGGTTATTAACAAAGGATTATGAAAGCAAGATACTGGCAAAAGAAATCTACTGCAGGAAATGATACAGTTATAGAGGAAATTTGAAGTGTTTAGACATCGGCATACCGAACAACGGTTGAACACTTATATTGTAGGATTATTACAGTGCATCCACATTGCTCGCAATGCAGACTGCTGTAATAGCCGGGGCAGATGTATTTGTCTGTCCGGCATGTTCTGGTGTTTTGTCCAGACAAATGATTGTGCGGTTTTTAACGTCAGGTAGCAAAATCATTCTGGTTTCTGGAGAAGGTAAAGTTTATCCAGATATTTGCAGGGGATCACTCCAGCAAAGTCATTGAAGTGAAGCACCTCCCCCCATTGCTAGCAAAAAATTTGACCAATAATTAGCCATAACTTGAAAATGGTGCAAGATAGGAGATAAGTTAGTATTAATCACTAATAGGAAGTCGCATATGAGCTTTTGATTGGTACCAAAATTGGTGACCTTAAATGGCATAATGGCCTTATTTTGCGTTATTTCGCCAAACTCGGTAGCTTTTAGGACCCATTACGGAAACTTTCTGCGACAGAAATGTAGTCCAGAGAATCTAGTTTTTAGCGATATATCATCTATTGCGATATTTGCCATCAACCACCCTCAGCAAGAGCGTTAAAGGGAGGCACGCCGCTGTCGCTAGCAAAAATTTGACCAATAATCAGCCATAACTTGGAAACGGTGCACATTAGGAGGTAAGTTAGTATTAATCATTAATAAGAAGTCGTATATGAGCTTTTGATTGGTACCAAAATCGGTGACCTTAAATGACCTTGAACGGCATAATGGTAGTGATGTGACAAAGGTGGTCAAAATTCGCTTTCGTCAAATGTGAATGGAGGCATTTATTTTATCAATCGGAACGTAATGCACTGGTTTAGATCAGTTAAATGATTTTAACGATATGTTATTTCTTAAAGTCATTAAAATCAGTGTTCATATTAGTACAGTGTAACACATCACTGAACAAAAATTATGTTACACATTCAATAACTGTAGTTTGTGTGATAGGTTGAATTTGAGAAAAAACAGGTTTGTCTGCGCTCTGTGGCTCTCTCTGCATGTGCATAATGGCCATTATTTTGCATTATTTTATGGAATTGGGTAACTTTTGGGGCCCATTACATAAAAGTGGTTGATTAGCCATCAACAGATTCTGTCCTGAGAAATGTCGTAAAGTACACCAACTAAGCACGACGGATGTGCTGTGCTCTTTGCGTTGCGGTACCGGTAGCAAGATCTTCTTGTTGATGTTGCGATAGAAATATCATTGAAGTAGCCCAGTCACACAGAGAGTGGGTTGATAACATCAGATATTGGTTTTGTATTATTTTTTGCCAACAACAGTTGCTGGAAATGTATCTTTGAGATTTCATGTTGAGATGTGGGTCAGCAGTAGAGACATTTGGCGGTGTTGTGTGTGGAGGGTGTGGGTGCAGAGATGGTATAATGGAAAGGTTAGTGAGTGAGAAGAACTTTGATATTTTGTCAGTAAAGGAAGATGCAGTGCTGTCAGCAGTGTTTGTACTGTGAATATCATTGTTGTTTTTAGTATTGAAGCCTGGAGTTGCCGAAAACGAACTTTGTTACGTAGTGCAGTGAGTGTTGAACTGCAGCTGTTATTATACATACAGGAGGAAGCAAGAAACACAATAACAAAGATGCTCGATGAGTTGCAGTTTGGCCGAACTGAACCTATTGTGCGAGTGAACTCCGTTGATAGTGGTCTTGCTCAAGATGACATCAAAACTGTGATGCAGGCAAATTCTCTTCCACCAACGTGGATGATTCCAAAGGTTGATGATCCTTTGGATATTCAGTGGGTGAGCTGTGCTTCATGTGAAAGATTCACTGCTTAATGGTAGTGTACTGCAATGCGTGTTATTGTCCTTAGCAGATTCAGGTCTGTATTTACTTGCAGTGAAGAACCTGATTATGGAGCTAACATACATGTGGTGAATCAGTATCTGAGTGCCATGGGTTAAAGTATAATTTCCATGGTGGAGGAACTGTTCAGCTGTCCAGGCCCCACAGTTCATTCCCCTCGTTCATTTCTCTGAGCCCATGTTTCAATGGCGGGCTCTCGAATTATCAGTGATCAACTGAATGCATGATTTCATGTATATTTATCAATTTGGTTGTAAAAGCAATCAACATTGTGAATTTATGATCGTAAAAATGTGAAATTTGAATGACTCGTTAACTATCAGGTTACTATATCGAAGGTTGCTGACTTGCTGGGCCCATGAGTGTGGGTTCTGGCTGTGAAATCCAATAATTTTGCACCCGGAACACTCCAGGCTTAAATTTCCGGGCCCTAGAACGGCGTTCCGGCTTACTTTAACCCCTGCTGAGTGCAGAGAATGATACAAAAGATTATCGTGTCAACAGAACTGAAATACAGTTGGCACTTGCGAGTAATTTTGGAGAGTGTTTCTAGATGATAAACTTAGAGAGTAATGACAGAGAATGTCAGATTATCACACGCTTTTGTATATCTGAATAAGCTCAATGACTTGCTTGTCTTGTGCCTTATCACTGCCGGTGGAGCACAAGACACAAACTGAAGAGAGAACTCTTGTCTCACTCTAGCTGTCGCCTCAATCTTCCTTCAGCTTTACCTGCTGTCCATACTTCTTTATCCAGGTCTATTTTTACGTGTTCTCTGTTTTGATTCTTCCTCTGTGGCCTCATGATGTCCACTGTTATACTTGTTTGACAACGTCGTCACAGTTTTGTCTATGTGTCCAATCTGTTTACATCTTTGTCGACACAACATAGTACATAGCTAAGAGAATGTTTGTCTGTCACACTCATGAATTCCTAATTGGTTCCATATGTCCTTTGCACCACACCATAAAACGATGTTTTCAGCTTCTTGAAGTCATAGTTCACAATCCTGAATTTAGGGGTTCGCTACAGATGTGTGCATTAAAGAGAAGCACCCCCTTTTGGACAGCGAAAATTTGTCCAATAAACCATATTCTGAAAACAATGCAAGACAGGATGTAAGTTAGTATTATTTACACGTAAGAAATGGCATATGGGCAGAAGCAGGTATGGTTTATTCCGTTAGCGGATGAACGCGGGGCGTGCAGGTAAAACTGTGAGATCCCTCGAGAATGCGTGCCATACCTGAGCACCTTAGAGGTGTGTTTATGACAAGGCGCTGTACAAATCCACGTTTACCTTTACCTTTACCTTTTGATTGGTACCAAATGACGTGACCTTGAATGGCATAATGGCCATTGTTTTGTATTATTTTCACCAAATTTCATAGCTTTTGGGGCAAGTTATGTGAAATTGGTTGAAGTTAGACCCATACTGTCTGAAACAAAAATGTAGCCAATGAATCTACGTTTTGGCAGTGTATGATTTATGACGAAATTCTCAGAGATTACTGAGTAAGAAAGAATGAATTAAAGACAGGTACCTCCCATACTAAAGTGAGAATTTGGCTTGTGCGAGATTGTGCGGCCATCTCAGCAATAGCTGAGCTGTTACCTTCTTTGTAGCTGATCCACGATAGGTTTCTGGCCATCATTTTTCCATTACCAAAATGCTATTTAAATGTAGTTGTGTAAAATGTTACGTAATGTTACAAAAGTTACTAGCATTGTCTGTGTGTGATGTTTTGATTGTAGTTTGCTGAACAAGTCGTCAGCTGCCTCGATGAGAAGAAAGTGAAAAAGAAATTTAATATCATAATATTTATTGAGAGTGCCATTGGCATGTTAAGTCTGCCAGATATATGCCGACGAGCAAATGAAATATCTGAGATGGGAGCCCCATTCACTCTTGAAGGCATTGTTTTTGGCTCAGACGACTATTTGGCAAATATTGGTAAGATGGAGTTGTCCTGTTTGTTTAACATCGCTGGTGCCTTTACACTATGTTATTTCTGCCTTCTTTATTGCTGTATTTGCTGTTGACATGGCTTTGAATTCAGTCATCAGTCATGCGTAACATAAATACATAAATGATGAACTGACTGCTGGATGATGGAGTTTTGTTAATTTCATAGCTCATTATGTCAGTCAGTGAAGCATTGTACCACTAGTAGCATTTGATGCTGTCGTTATTTTTGCTCATTCATTTGCATGGTGTGTTAGTTTTGCAGTTTGGTTAAGTTTTAGTCTTAGTTAGTACATTAACTCTGGTCCAGCTCACATTTCAGTAATGCACACACTGCAAAATGTACATTTAATTGCAGGTGGTGAACGTACAAAGGATGCCAAAGAGTTGTTGTATGCTCGACAGAAGCTGGTTCTTGTGGCTAAAGCATTTCAGCTGCAGGCCATTGACTTGGTTCACATTGATTATAAAGGTCTCTTCAGTTCAGTGGGTTCTTGCTGCCAAGTCTAACATGATCTCAGTTTATTGCTATCTCTCTCCTGTTATAAGTTTATATATCCTCAAGAAATTGGTTGATTTTGATGATAGCTTCTGACGGCGATAATTTGGTATAAGTTAGTTTTTAATATTGTGCTTTCTTAGTATTTCAGTTTTCTGTAGGCATCAGCTGTGATGAAAACTGTCTTTCATGTTATAACACTTTGCAACTTTGAATGGGAATAGCAAACATGGACCGCACACTTTTGCAGAGTTTGGGCATTAGCAAATTTTTTGTTGTAACTTGTAGGAGAGATTGGCTCTAAAGATAATGTACAGTTTTGTGATTACTTTTTGCAGTTATGCATGGCATGCAGTGTGGCAGGTAGCAGACTGCTGTTGTTGACCACACTGTAGTTGATTTACCGGTACTGTTCATGTATCTTTATATCTGAGCTTCAGAAATAAGGCACAAACTACAGGTCTGCCCGGCCCGGCATTGCCCTGCCTGGCAGGCTGAAGATGAGCCCATCTACTGCCTACTTTAAATACTATTTCACTTCAGGTTGTGGTCTCAGAAAAAAATTGGGGAATGCCTGTAACGAAACTCGTCAGAAGAATTCGAACATAATTTACATGCATGTAGAGTGCAAGTATTAGAAAAGTTAAAACAGCTGGAAAGCTGTGTTATTTTATGTGAATTTAAGCAAACTACTGATGGAGGATGGATGATGCATCCCTTCGCTAGAAAAGTAAGAGATGCCATCCTCTTTGCCCCCACATCGTCCCCACTACACTCCTGTTTTATTTCGTCCCCTACATCTTGATTCTAATTCTACTTTTAGTGCACAATAATTTATAATTCTTATGAAGTGTAACCAAATAACCCATGCAACTACAATGCATGTCCTATTACATGTTGATCAAGGCAGAAGACAATGTTATCGTGCATGGACCACAGTAATCAAGTCGGCCTGTGTAACATTAGAGAAATAGTTCTGGTATTAGGCAAAAGTTACACTTATTGCATTGTCATAATTACATGGTTTTATGCGAATTTCAGGTGTAAGTTTGTTTGCAGCCCAACCTGACCCATAGGTTTCTGAGCCCGGCAGAGCCCAGCCCATTTAGATTATTTTATTTCCGGGCGTGGCCTGGCCCAGCCAGGTCCATATACACCATGTCCGGAAAAAAAGGTGCCACTTTATTTTTGCCTGTAACTCCACGAAATTCTAACCGATTTTCAAAATTCTTTTACCATCAAATTTGCAGTAAAGTAGTCAATAAATATCCTACCATAATTTACACACGTACCTACAGTACCTTGCAAAACTTTTGTGCTCAAAAATCGTAAATTACATTGCCCGGAAAAAAGGTGCCACTCGTTTTGTTCGTATATTTCAGATAATTTTGCATCTGAATTTGTAATTTTTGGCATGCTCCATCACAATGGACCAAGCATGCAGGTGGGTAAATATTTTTCTTGCTTACTTGACAATGCTGTGTCCATTGATGACATCATTGTGACGTCACAGCAGTGATTTGTCAGTGGCGTCATCGTTTGTCAGCTTATGTGCAGGCTGGCGGTGGACATTTTGAACATCATTTTTAGTCACGCATTGTTCATATGCAGACTTGTTGACTAATTTTACGTTAAAATGTGCGAATTAACACTACAAATGATTTTATTGTGTAACTGTTTATTTGCATTAAACGTTTTTAATATAGGCCTACAATGTAATTTACAATTTTTGAGCACAACAGTTTTACAAGGTAGGGTAGCAACGTGGGTGAATGATGGTGGGATATTTAATACTTTCTTTATTGCAAATTTTCTGCTGAGTGTGACGGTAAAAGAATTTTGAAGATCGGTTAGGATTTGGCAAAGTTGGCAAACCTTTTTTTCCGGACACGGTGTATGATTAGTATTCGTGGTTTTGATGTTGCAGACACTGATGCATTAAAAGAACAGGCACTCGAGGGTGCCAGAATGGGCTACACTGGAAAACAGGTGATTCATCCCATTCAGGTTCCGATTGTGCAGGATGCATTTTCTCCGAGTGCAAAGAAGGTGGAGTGGGCAACAGAGTTGATTAAAGCCTTTGAAGAGCATCAGGAGTCTGGCAAGGCAAGTTCATGTTCTGCATGTTTGACTGTCGCCAGCAGAAGTTTGTACAACAAATTTTGTGTTGAATTTGTCTCTGATTTGTAATTGTTGTATGATGTAATTGTTGAAATCTCAGTCTGTCCTTTGCCGGCCTCTTCATTGCTAACACATGATGACTTAATGGGAGGGAGGATGAAGTGAAGAGGTTGACACAGGACATACTGAGATGAAGTGGAGCCATCAAACCTGCTGAATAGCAGAATACACTGCATGAATGCAGGTAGTTTTGGCCTGATCGAGTAACTGAATTGAATTAAGTAGCTGAATAAAAACCTATGGATTTATCTCTGCAAAATACAGACTGCAGCAATGCTGCAGCTGCATCACAGCAGAGCTTGGTAGAACTGTAGCTGTTGTAAAAGATCACCTTTCATGTCAATGCGAGCAGCCAATTTTCACGGCTCCATCACTAAAAAACTGTTGGGGTGATATAACAAAGTAATTGCAAGCTGGTGTTTGGCTGTGTGCTTGTAGGGAGCATTTACATTTCGTGGCAACATGATTGACATGCCACTTCTTCGACAAGCAAAGAATATCGTTCAACTTCAGCAGCATGTGGCTGGCTCTGCTGACACAAAACAGTCATCCGAGTCAGAGACATGAATCATCTCTGATATTACCAGCCAGTCTGCCAGTCTCTTGAATTTTTGTTCATGATTTCTGTTAACATCCGGTAATCTTCATCCACATGTTGCACAGATATGTTCGGTTGTTATGTATTAAGCAGTTTGTGCAAACATGAAATTTTTGTTTGTTGTTTCTTTACAACTAACTCTATGGTAACGTCAAGAATGTTGACTTAATTTTCATATGTGTAGTCTGTACTAGACTCACATGCTGTGTCGCACTGCAAAATGTGAGGAGACATTACCAACTTTACATGTGAACTGCTTGTGCTACATAGAAAACAGGCACAGTGCACAGCTGTTGCCAATTATGTGTTGTGCAAGTTGACCAACGCATCTGTTGAAGCCACCTTTGTTTGGTTGAGGCTTTGACGTCTAGTGATATTTTATTTTTTAGGCACTGTGTATAAATTTTCTTACATACTTACACCTTTACTACCACTACTACCACAACCACAGTACTAAAGTTTATTGTGCATCAGTTATTTGAGTCAACTGTTTGTTTACTAGTGCAGTGTGATCTTGCATCTGTCATAATAAACCACAGCCTACGTGTGCGAGAGATTCATTAATGTTTTGATCTTGATTCAATCATCTGTAGCACATGTCCATGAGAACTGGCTGTTACGGCTGTTTGTTATGTTCTGTTTCAGTGCGTGGTCCAGTTCTCTATTGTATCAAAGAACTGGACTGTTGTTACTTTTCAGAGCATTCTCAACCAATGTTCTGTTTCAGTGTCTGGTCCAACATGGTCTAACATGTGTAATGATATCAGTGGAGATGCTGTGCTCCTGGTAATGTAGCCAACATTGTACTCCTCGTGCATCACAGACTGTGGGATTGAGGCTTTTGAAGGGGATATGTGTACCTCTTAAAATGGTGTGTGTAATTTTGACAGTTAAGCTAACATCATTGTTAAAAATTGATTTGTGGTGTTAATATTTATAAAAAAAATTGACTTTTAATTTTTTAATTAGTTGAAATTTATTATTCACACATCCATTAAATTCTGCCATGAATTTCTATGACAGATGTTATTTGTGTCTGCACTTTCATATGGACTAGGATTGCTTTGCTTAGTGCCAATGCTTAGCTCCCTCTGTACAGTACCACATGATGGAAACGTATGAATGTGCTGTTTTCATAACCTAACAACAGCAATTTCTGTGGTCATATCTATGGTCTCGGTGGGCACAGTTCCACTAATCTGCTAATTGCTAATTAGCAAATCGGACTTTTTCGTTAGCTGATCAGTGTTTCGTTTCTGCTAACTTTATTAATTGTTAGCAAACTAATTAACTTAGTCAGTGCTACCCTTGATTATTAAAGTCATGTTCATGTGTATTTTTATTTCTTAATGTTATTTGTTTGTTTAATATTTTTCGTACTGTAAATAAACTATGTTGATTGTTGTTAAATGTCAGCACTGTAAAACTGTTTGCAGTCAGAGGTTATCATTAGCTGTAGCTAACTTTTTAGATGTTTAGTGTTGAGAATGCTAACTTATGGGTTAGCAGATTAGTTTCTATTGAAGCTAACTTTTCCATTAGCTGTGCCCGTCACTTCCTGAACTAGAGTTGCCTTTTAAAAGGTGAGTGTGACTGTCAGGTGGGTGTGTTTGGTGCCAGTGCATTAACAGTTTCCTGATGGACATGCAGATGGCGCCATACGCAGTGTGAACAGGCTTTAGACGTTGTAAGCCTATGCTTTAGTTACTATTGCTTTTCATATTAACATGCTAAAAACAATGAACGTGAAAGATAACATCTAGGCCTGTTAATGCAATCAATAAAACTTGTAATTCAACGTCTCGATCACGTCTCGAGAGCTACAAACGTCTCGTTTCGGTCTCGTCGTCTCGGTCTCGTCTCGGCAGGTGAAGCCAACGTCTCGGTCTCGGGAGGTGAGCGTCTCGGTCTCGATCTTTTACGTCTGTCGTGCCCATCCCTGGATAAAACACTTCTAGAAGTTGATTCCAGACTCCAGAGATAGGATATAATGTAACGTCGCATATGAGGGAGAAGTTACCATATTCTGTTAGAAACTACCTAACAGAGCATCAGTTTCGATTAATTGTTAACAAAATTTACTTTAAAAACTGAACAGGCTTGCATAGTACTGTTGTATGTGTAGACTTAGGAGTAGACTAGGAGTATACAGCGTAAGGATAAAGTACAGAAATACTGTAAGATTCAATAAAGAAGTTTACTGCTTACTTTCCAGCTTAAGATGCAGTACTGCTAGTGGCTGAAGTAATCAACTGCTAAAATGTGCGTGTGATCAATTTCTAAGCATTCGGCAAGAAGTTTACTGTGTTCTGAAAAACTTCTGAAAGACAGTCCTTTTGCTTACTTTCAAGCTGTGTTACCAACCTTCGTTGCGAAAGACTGAAAAAAGAATGCGAATAAGATTACGCCCATCGCCATTTTGTTATGAAGTGGTTTTTGTGGTAGTTAAAAATGTAAATTAAGTTTGTCGTGGAAGTAATGGGAATGTTTTATTGTTGATTGTTATCGATAGATATCTGAACCAACTATGATGGAAGCCGTAAAAGTCTTTAACACGGAGGTCTGTATATCTGGTCGCTTCGCACAACTCGGCGTTAATTTAGCGTCCACGGCACTGGTACTTTGCGAAGCGCAGTGTCTATACATACGGCTGACCGTGAGCGCAACTAGCGGCAAACGGCTGTCCACAAGGCTAGCATTCTACATTAGTGGAAACTTCTAGCAGTCGAGTGGCAAACATGACGAAATTGAATTACATGTGTAAGGGCACGTGTAAAATGCGGGGTGCGCGTACGGGTTACCATATTAGCACATATGAAAAATTTGACAACAAAAATGAAAAAAAACCGTTACGTTTTTCGCAGTGAGTGACTCGAGGTTCGAAAGTCGGATCTGTATTTTGCGTGAGTCCGAAAGTCCTGTTCACTCTTGACGTGCTAAAGTACTACTGTGAAAGTGCACTATTGGCACACTGGCCACGTTTTGTAGCCAAACTACGCTAGCGGAGTTGGGCCGGACGTTGACTGGCCTGCCCAGTAGGCCTACCAGCGTGACGGTGTGATTGCATATCATTTGCTGCACAGGACGGCATGCCGCCCACCACTGGCAGGTGCTGTCATTGTCAGAGAGAGCATATAAAACAGGTTGGTATTAGGCATGTGAAACTTGTTTTTTTCTATAATTGATCATCATCACGTGATAATCGGTTATTAACCGGTAATCGGAACCAGGGTAACAGCAGCGGTCGCCGGTAACTTCAACGACGCTGACCGGCTGTCCGTCTTGGCGCACTTGGCTGGCGGCGATGCACTCTCATCAGCGTCCCCGCCGTCGGTCTCGGCTTGCAATGATGCGGCGGCCTTTGAGGTAGTTGTGTAGATTAACGTCGCCACCCCAAAAGTGGTTTATTTACGTCACAAATCACCCAATTACATGTCTTTTCAGTTGTACTTCATCTCTGCTACCCGGGATTTATAGCGGGACCCGATAAAAAACATGGGGTTTTGGGGGTGGGGACGATTTTAAACGTAACGCTACGCTGGAAAATCGAACTAATTAGGGA
>Ga0049105_1000447_pt1 | contig 14154 bp, 9 predicted proteins | sample WorMetvaBAHAMAS1_FD_61260 | JGI IMG/M metagenome (GOLD analysis project Ga0049105, IMG submission 61260) | Worm MetaG Olavius vacuus BAHAMAS.1 | ecosystem: Host-associated > Annelida > Digestive system > Unclassified | place: Germany: Marburg | collected 2013-04-09
CGCTCAGTCAGTACAGTCAGAACCACATTTTTGAAATCTTCGCTTTCCATACTTTTCAGACTCCTGCGTTTTCCAGTCCCGCGTTTTCCACCCCTGCAGTCTGGTGCCGCGTTTTCCAGTTCCGCGTTTTCCACCCCTGCAGTCTGGTGCCGCGTTTTCCAGTCCCGCGTTTTCCACCCCTGCAGTCTGGTGCCGCGTTTTCCAATCCCGCGTTTTCCACCCCTGCAGTCTGGTGCCGCGATTTCCAGTCCCGCGTTTTCCACCCCTGCATTTTTGCTATTCCCGCGTTTTCCAGTCCCGCGTTTTCAGCGCCCCCCCCCTGCCACCGAGTTGACATAGTAATTATATCAGATCACTCCTCAGACTGTGTACTCTATGGGAAAAATAATAGTTTTTTGTCATGGACTGGATTCTGCTTATTCCGTTAATTGGGCAGAGTATCACTTGCTGCTTATTCCGCTGACCGGGGTAATACATAACTAGGCCTACTCACCTTTCTAGACTCGCACTAGCTCTGTTGTGTTTATGTCTGGAGGTCACCACCATGGAGCTATAATTAGACCATGGTCACCACGCAGAAAACATCGTTAGGGTTAGGGTTAGGGTTAGGTTATGTGCAGAGGCTCGAAAATGGCGACAAACAGATACGCTAATTCATTTTTCTAAAATTCGAATTATGTAGGCTTATTCGATTTGTTTTGTTGGAGCTGCAATCACGTGAGAACAAGAAGCTTAGCTGTCGCAAAGAGACCGTGCAACTGCCGCATGGGTCTGATTTGGCCAAATATAAATGTAAGACTATATTTTCAGGACATTATTGGTCTATCTTCAACCACTGTGACGCAATCGGCTCGCAAAGCTGTCGAATTTGATGAAGTAATGCACAATACTGGCTATTACGCCGTTCAAGGTCATTCAAGGTCACCGATGTCAGTACCAATCGAAAGCACGTATGTAACTTCCTATTAGTGAACTACTAGCAGACATCCTATCTCGTACCATTTCGAAGTTATCGCAGATTATTAATTTAAATTTTGGACACTTTGCATTTTTCAGCCCCTTTGGGGGCTTAGGGGAAACGTACACTGTTCATCTTAGGCTTGTTGGAAAGCTCGTAGTGGACTTTCTATTCGTGTATAACTAAACTTTTTTTCGCTAGGTGAACTTAATTGACGGCTGAGGCGCGACGAGCGAATATTGATGGAAATCGGCGTTTTTGAAGAGGGTTGGTCAGTTTGGGCCAAATTTTTACGTAGTAGGGGGCGTTCCCCGCGAATCATTTTTGCACGGATAGATAGGTCATTGAATGCCTTACAACTTTGTAGCTGACAATATTCACACAAAGAAACTTTGTAGCAGATATTCATCAAGTAAAGTGCGTTTCTACAAAGAAAACGGCCGTTCTGCGTTTTTGAGCCCCCTTGGTGATCTTAGGGGCAGCGTACGATGTTTATTTTAGGCTCATTGGAAACACGTAGTAGACTTCCTATTAGTGTTAATTGAACTTATTTTTGCTAGGCGTTACGGCTGAGGGTACGAGCGAATATCGATTCAAAATTGGCGTTTTCCCTCGAACGGGGTCAGTTAAGCCCAAGATTTCAGGTAGACGGGTTTCGCCCCACCAGCCTTTCTTCTTGTGAGAAAACTAGGATGAATGGTTTTTACGTGAATGTGGGCAGAAGTTTCTTTAGTTTTGTTCCACGCGTTTGTCAGAGAGACGGGCAGACAGACAGACAGACAGCTTTCTCCTGGCTATATCGTGCGTTGCATTACATATAGTCGCACGGTAAAAAAGCCCTTCGTCCATCGACCGTCTAAACCGCCTGAGAGACGGGTCCGCATCACCACCGCGCCCATCAGCCGGCCACTGCCAGCTGGTGCAACCGGGCTGTGGTAGGGCCGACTGATGACCGAACGCGTGCAAGTAGGCTCCGCTCCGCGCCGAGTGACCGTACAGTCGTTATTCATCCACCAGCGTCGATTGGGACAGGATCTTGCACAGGTCGCCCGTCGCAGCCTCCCATCGAGCCGTCACCGGTGTATGACCAGTAGGCATACACTCCACACTGGGCTGGCCTCAGCAACCGTCAGAGATCAAAAACGTGCGCTACATCTTGCTGGATTTTCTTTCATCTGTGTATCTCAAGAGGATGTGTGTGGCGACGACGTGTCCACTGAAGCGAGGCAGCGGTATGTGACGCTTGCAGTACATCGCTCCATGCTATCACACCCGTGTGAGCCAACCTTCCACCGCATTCCCACGTATACCGTCCACGGCAACTTTAATATTATATACACACAGGACCATAAAAACGTGACATTTTATTTTTGACTATAACTTTGGCTAATCTTAAACGATTTTTATAATTTTTATATCATTTTAATCGTGAAAAAATTCTACATGCAACTATAGTAAAATTTATCACATCACCCGATTTATGTGCGCACCTTACCGTGTGGTGCGAACTGAACCAGCCTGTTGTGAACCACGCCATCGACAAGTGGAGGCGTCGTCTGTCAGCCTGTGTCGACGCTGAAGGCAGACATTTTGAACATTACTTATGATTACTACTCTCAAAATAACAATGTTAAAATGAAAACGATGTAAATTTGATAACTGGATATGACTTTCTGTTCTCTTTTGCTGTGAACGTAGATGAACAAAGAATAATAGCGTTTTTAACTGAAAAGTGTTGTTATTTAAATTTGCGAACTTATACGAAGTAAGGTGCGCACACAATTAAGCTGATGTGGTAAATTTTACTACAGTCGCATGTAGAATTTCTTCACGATTAAAATGATATAAAAACTATAAAAATTGGTTAAGATTAGCCAAAGTTATAGTCAAAAGTAAAATGTCACGTTTTTTATGGTTCACTGTGTATAATTATTGTTCCGCCGTCGCACTCGTATCGCCTATGTCTACAACGGATGTCTGGCGTGGTATTACGTAGCGTTAACTCCACAGATCCACTCAACCGTGAAATACATACAACTGACTGGTGCATCTGTGGCGTTAGCAATCAACCATTCCACGCTTGAGTGATACGTGAAATTAACAATACGTCATATCATCATTTACCATGCCAGACATCCGCTCTACACATACATTTAGGCGCGCTACGAGTGCGACAGTGAAATAATACCCTATAATACAATGTCATTGTTCAATATCAAAACAAGCACACATAACTTTATTCACTAACCATTTACAAAAGCCACATTCTGTCAGGCAACCTTGCACTTGCAACCTACGCCTACACGTAGGCCTACTGTATTTGCCCGAGATGAAGTCTGCTTTCGCGCATTGATAGGCCTATAGTGGGAAAAAGCGGTCGGGGCACGTCGACTGCCGCAATTAGGTGCATGATCATTACTTAACCGCGTTTTCCTCTCACCGCCTGTTACCGACTCCGCTATTGTAGGAACTGCTTAAGCGTAGTATAGAGGCTTAAAGTCCCGCTCAACACATTATAGGCCATTTCGGGGGCGACTGCTTCAGCGTAATGAATAAATGAAATAACGGCGACATTGTGGAATAGGCCTACACGCCTCGGTTGAGTTTTGGTACTAAGTACTGAAAGTTAACTGCCTGAAATTTTTACTGTGCGACTGCATGTAATGCAACGCATGGTATTTTCAAGGCCTTTCTGTCTGTCTGTCTGTCTGTCTGTCCGTTGAACGCGACGTGGATTGTAACAAAACGAAAGAAACTTGTGTTCACATTCTTATGTCATTCATCCCAGTTTTATGACAATGGTTGGTGGGGGGCGACCCCTTATACCTGAAATTTTGGGTCAAATTTACTTGAAATCTCCTACCGGCAAACACCGCCGTTTTGACGAGAGTAGTACATATTAGCGGCAGCTCAAATACACCTAGGATTCCCCTCTAACGGTGTGCTGAAAAATCTACAGCGGGGTCCCGGGCGAAAGCGCATTTTGGTCTATTTACGCCTTGTTCGGGCTCTAAATTTCGAATACCTTGCAAGACCTGGCATGCTAATTTTTGGTACGCGGGTAAGCTTACATCTTCAGAGTATCAAGGTCATGTTTGCATATCAAGCTGATCGGGCGGAAGTCAAGGTCACAGGAGCAAAGAGGTGCGTGCGTCCTGTTAGCGCGTAGTCGCGGTCCTCACTTGAAAGGTTATCTCGTTTAAATTTTATTTCGGAAGTGTTTCAATGCCCAAATCGCTCCCTATTTTTACAGCGCCTTCTAGACCTTTACAAACGTTTTTTTCGCGCTGCATCTATGCAGTGCGTGCGGTCTTAGCGACGAGCGAAATGTCCGTCTGTGAAACGTGTGAATTGTGACAAAACGAAAGAAACATGTGCCGACATTCTTATACCACATGAAAGATCATTCATCCCAGTTTGCTGGCAAGAAGAATGGTTGGTGGGGGTTCGACGATCCCTTCTACCTTAAATTTTGGGTCAAACTAACCTGGTTGGAACGAAAACGCCAATTTTTAATCGATATTTGGTCCTACCGCCTCAGCCGTAACACCTAGCGAAAAAAGTTCAATTAACACTAATAGGAAGAATACCATGCGATTTCCAATGAGCCTAAGGTGAACGGCGTATGTTGCCTATAACCCCTAAAGTGGGGCTCAAAGCGCAGTGTCCAAAATTTGAACAATAATCCGCGATAACTTCGAAACTGTACGATATAGGATGTCAGTTACTATTAATCACTAATAAGGAGTTGCATACGGGCTTTCGATTGGTACTGACCTCGATGACCTTGAACGGCGTAGCCTAATAGCCCTTATTTTGCATTATTTCGCCGTATTCGATAGCTTTGTGAGCCGATTACGTCACAGTGGTTAAAGATATATGTCCACAAAATATCATATCCCAGTTACATTTGGCCAAAACTGGCCCACCCTGCAGCGCGGATTCTCTGCAATTGCTAAGCTAGTTGTTTTTTTCTTACTGTGTCCCATGTAATAATAATAATAATGCCAAAACCCACTAGCCTACAATCTGCGGTGTTTTATTGTAACGAGGGTTCCTACTACTTTGCAGAATTCATTTTCCCTGACTTTTCCAGACAAAATGAATAATTTTCCACGACTAATTTCTTTATTCGCGACACTAGTAAAACAATACTAAGTACACAAATGTAATACTAAACTTCGTTCCATTGTAAAATATTGCAATATAAACTAACCTACAGTGTTTACAGGGGCGGAGCCCCGGTGGGGGTCTGGGGGCAAAGCCCCCAGAAGCCGACAAAAATTGTAAAAATAATGCATAAATAATTGATCTAGTGAGCAGTATTTTAAAATTCACTGACTTTTCCCTGACCCTCTCTGTTTTCCCTGATTTTCCCTAACTCCCTCAAAATTCCCTGACTTTCCCTGACCGTAGGAACCCTGTGTAACAAAGTCATTTGAGCTGCTTAACCGGTTTATTAAATCAACACAGAACAGCGACTCCCCGAGCAACTTAACTGAGCCAACCAACTTGAACCACAAGTAGCTAAGCCTGCAGGCTGCTATCATCTACACCCACCATTGCTATTTATTACTATTAGGCCTACTCAGCTCAAAAGTCGACACTCATTCTACAAACCCACATAGAGCAGAAGGCTGAGTAGATCCAGAACTGCAGTACTTAAGAAGTGTAAAGCCTTCGTGGTAAACAATAAACACACAACTGCTTAACATAACAACTTGTTTCATTCACTAGACGTTAGAACAGATATTGCTGATAGACTGCACATTGTGAAATTCATAACACATTCATCAGACTGGAGCAAGAACAACTAATCTACCGAATTCACGAATAAGTACTACAAAGAGACAAATAAGCTATGCCATAAATTGTTATTGATTACATACACTATGTCTGTGTACCGGGTACCCTGTTTGTTAGGCAATGCAACAACTAGCCGTCAGCAATGATGCGTCACCATCACACCTCCCAGCAGCTGTCCCTCAATACGAGCACTTGCAGCTCTGTAGCAACGCTGTATTTAGCCTGCATCCATTTCATTCATTCATTCATCCATTCATTCACTGCCAGATCTCTCAGCCAGACAACCACATTGTGGTCAGCAGAATGAACTCTCTTTATTAGAATAAATGACAAATGCAAATGTTATAGTAGAATAATACAGTAAATACAGTAATAGGTATTATAGGAAACACTGTTAATAATGATCAGAGAAAACAAAATAAGCATCTGAGGATAAAAGAGGATTTACATAGGTTATTTGGACATATTGGGAGTGTATAATTGTGACCTCTAGGAGTACGTAGACCAAAGTGGTGTTTCTCTGGTGGAAGCCGATGTGAGAGGTAGTGAGAAGGACTTTGTATGCGATTAAATAACGTTGAATGTTGTCGTAGAAGGCAACTTCAGTCATTCAGTAAACATTCCACTATAACACCGCTTCAAACACATACAAACGTGATGACGACGATCATCATCATCATCATCATCATCATCATCAAACATCTTTAAAGTGCCCTAAACAGTTAACACTATGGCAAGGACCACTGTACTGGAGGGGACGTTATGACTGGGAGAAGAAAGTCTCATTCAGACGATGATGACGATGACAACGAAGATTATTAATATTACTGTCAATGCCAGGGCGTAGCCAAGATTTTCCAGTGGGGATGTGCGGTAGTACATACATAGGCAAACAAATACAAAAATAGAAACTTCTCCACATTTCAGCGACAGCCATAGAGACATACATAGTAAGTAGAACAAATTTGTTTAAGTTAACAGGAGGCAGGAGAGAATTACCCAACTACATGCTTTGGCATAGTTGCACATATTAAAAATGGTGCATTTTTGCTGTGATTTTGGATATAATGAGATGAATACCAGTGAAAACAGACAAACTGTGCAAACGTTTCATGTGTAACTTCTGAAGTTTGTAAATTTCACATAAATTAAGAGCTCCTTTGAAAAATGTGGACCTCGGAGGAGAGGTACATGCGCTAGGACTGCTCCATATTGGCAACACCCATGTGCCATCGTCTCAAGCTCGCTAAAGTTTATTCACTACAACATCGCTGACCTCATTGCAGACTCAGTGACATGCTGTCACCATGACAAGCTTCACATAACAACGACTAACATTATCACAGACATTGTCACACGGCATTCACAACCACCATGACGTCACTGCGGTATCTATGACAACAACGACGTCACGTGTCCAGCCAGTCCTTGACGTACTCACAAGTCTCTGGTGAAATCACGCCTCCCGTGTGACACTCGCTGATATACTGTAACCCATTCACACACAGACACACTGTCGTCATTCGCAGTCGGCTTTTCTAAATTACTTTCCGCAAATATGTGTTAATTTCAGACATTCGGTTTTGTCGTATCTGCCTGACAGCCCGGATGTTTGTCTGCCTGTATAGCAAGTGGTACAGTGTTGAGAAGCAGATTTTCCAGTGACATGCCCATATATTAGAGACGTTACACGACCTCATAACATTCGACCTTTTTGACCGTGAAACAGCATCACTAGTAACATGAGGAATATTTTGGCCGACTCTGAGCCGACAAATTTATTTCTCTTTCTGAACCCACACGATGCAGACAGACAAATAAACAGTGGCGGCGCTACACCAGGGTGCGCCAGGTCAAATGACCTGGCTGGAAGATCCACCACCCTGCCTATTGCTTTGCTTTGCTTTGGTAATAGTGTGAACAGAAAATAAAAATTTCACCATATCTGACCACTGACCACTTTATTTGTTTGATTTTAAGAGTGATACAATCTCAGCGGCGTTGGCTGCCTTTGTGTTTTGAGGGCGACGACTAAAAAAAGTCGTCAACTTTTTTGACGAAAAAACTGCATCCGGGTGACCTGGCTCGAGGATGTTCTGACCTCGGAATGACCTGGCTCCTTTGCTGCGCTGGCGCCGCCATTGCAGACATACAGGCTGCAATGCTTGATATGCAATACAGGCAAAGACTATCAACAACAACAAGACTTCTGTGGCTGCAATGGTCAATTCAGTTCAACAGCTATTCACTGGTGCAAACACAGAATCAGCAGATGACATGATGCTTCTGTGAAAGACACAAACAAGCCCTCTGGATGGCTGCCAATCATCTGTCAGACTCCGCCTACCGTGACCATGTGCCTCTGTAACCTAGTGGCAAGGCAACATGTGGTTGGATTGATGTGCCCAAAAGAAAATGTGAAATTTTCACAATGCTTTTGTTCTTGATTACAAGCCACAGTATGCCAGAGCTTGCATGGTCCTATGAGCTCGACTACAATACTATTCGAAAATACGGTATTTCACACGCAGTCAAAAACCTACAGACAGTCTGCTTAATCTACAATTTGCACAACATAAAAGTACTAACAAATATTAACTTAATATGGAAAAAAACAGTAATAATAGCTGAGCGCTCTTCCACCAAATTTAAACTTTCTATCACTTTTCATTCTTCAGTTACCAACCTGTACAGAAAAGATGGACAGACAGACAGACAGACAAGTAGGCATAATATAATGTGTGCTATGAAACAGTGTCATAATAACGTAGAGATCTACCGGACACATTGCACATGGCAACCGAGTGATTCCCGTCGGTGGACACCACGCTGTGAGACAACGATAACAGCGCACGGACTGTGACTGACCGACTCCATCCTCATCAGCACATGCCCTCGTCTCCGCAGCCGCCTTGCCATCGTACACCAGTGTATCCATGATTGACTCAATGTCTTCCACCGTCAGCGGGTGCTGGCAAACAGCATCACAACGATACTTAAATGCAATATCAAATGCCTTATCACACGCCTGGTGTAAAGTAGTAGCAGCCTACTGCCAGGTTTGTAACTAATACAAGCATGCCTTCTGATCTAAGGTGGGACCATCCGTTTGAGTGGCGCCATCTAGCGAGTAACGATGAAAATTGCCGACCAGTATTGATCAATGCATGAACAGGCATTTGTGACCTTTTCTGCTCCTGTGACCTTGACATTGACCCGATGACCTTCATATACGAACCTGACCTGTATCCTGTGGAGATATGTGGAATGTGCGAATATGAAATTCGCAAGTCGAGCCTTTTAAAAGTTATCGTCTGACAGACAGACATACAAACAGACAGACAGATGCCCTCAGAATCATATATCATGCCGCTTGGCACGAGGTCAATAATTCTGCATGCTGACTGCCTAGTACCGGGTCCGCTCCATCCCCCTATGCTCATCTTACAAGTTTGGGACTTTAACCTGACCTTAACTTACGTATGAAATGCTATTTATCGTTAAATAACAGACGAATTTCATCTCCCGACCTAATTATGACAGAAGCAAGTGATAGGTATTTGATGTCTGATGGTAAATTTTGAAGAGTTTCATGCGGGTAACTGCAAAGGTTTCTGCAACATTTACATTGCTCAGATAAATGAACGAAACTGAGACACAACAGCCAGTTTTAGACACAATAATATTACAGTAAACCATCATCATTATCATCATCATCATCATCATCATCATCATCATCATCATCAATGTAATAAACTGACCGTAGTTATGCCACTCTCAGTGATGTACTTCCACACCTCGCGTGATGCAGCAAATGAACCGTTTCGCTGCGACAATGGATCAGGCTTCTGTTTGCCCATCTCAGCCTGCCACACACACAGTTATAGTTCTCCACATCACGACCACACACACGGTAATGTAAATAGATAAACTTTGTTAAATAAAACAGACTGAAACTGACAGTGCAAAACGCGTCCACCACAAGTAGCATAAATAACATTATTAAGAACAAAAATAATAGGGAAGGGGGTAAGCAAATTAACAAATAGTCACATCGTTAAGTTTCCAAAAATTTTAATGCAAAAAAACAATTTTAATCATTAAATTTCTGTTTAGGTCGCATCACTAAAAACACTACACGGTAAACAACTCTTCAGTTCAGCTGGATATATCGTCAACAAACAATGATCACGTGTTTCTCTACAGACTGTCAACAACTTAGTTTGTAGAGACTTAGACGAAAAATGCTCACTAACTGCTTCTCATTGTAAGAGCTGTCCTTTCCTTTCCTTTCCTTCTGGGGTGACTGTGGATACAGAGGCCGGTATGGCAGCCCAGTCAGCGCTGAGGAACAGCTACTAAAAAGTACTAAGGCATGGCCTATTGCGCAGCCCCGGTGTATGTGCTAATTGTCTGTGTAGTAATGGTGCACTAAGGTGCCTCACTACCTTGCTGAGACCATCCGACCAGTCTCTAACCGTGGAACACGTCAACACCTCCGATCAGCCGAGACATCAACTCTACTGGTACCATCCACGCGTCGTTCGACTCTCGGTCATTCCCAGTGGCTGCCGCACGGGCTTGGAATGCTCTACCGCAACATGCTTGGAATGCGCCTTCTCTTTCTGTCTTCCGCCGAGAACTGAAGACCGTTCTGTTCCGATCGTCGTTCTCTGATGCGATCTGACAATGTACTGTGCTTTATCTGTGCGGCCGTTGCTCAGTGCTGATATATCACCATGTACTGGCTGCTACAAACTGATTTTATTAACAATGTACAGTGGTCCTGCAGCAGCAGTGCGATAATGCCACTTCAGCCTTGCTGACCTTAATTCGAGCACTTGTCATCAGCAAGCTTGACTACTGCTGTTCTGTGCTGGCCGGTGCACCAGAAACTCTACTACATCGACGGCAGTCAGTTCGGAATGCCGCCGCTCGGCTGGTTTTCTCAGCAAGGAAGACCGAGCATACGTCTCCACTGCTCCGAGAGCTACATTGGCTCAAAGTGCCAGAGCACATCAAGTTCCGTTTATGCGTGTTGACATACCGCTGTCTTCATGGCACAGCGCCAAGCTACCCTGCCGAGACCATTCGTCCAGTTTCCGGCCTTGCTACACGGCGTCATCTCCGATCTCGCCATTCGACACTGGGTGACCGCGCGTTTCCGGCGACTGCAGCAAGAGCCTGGAATTCGCTGCCTTGTTATGTCAGGGACATGCCTTCCTTGCTCGCCTTCTGCCGTGAACTCAAGACTGTACTGTTTAGACTGTCGTACCCTGTCGATTGACAGCTTTAGCACTGTTTCGTGACACTGACACTGTAAGGTGGTCCTGCAGCAGTAATGTGACAATGCCACCTTAATCTAATTCATTGCTAATTATAATAATAATAATAATAATAATAATAAATATTCATTTCTACTACTACTACTACTAAGGTGCCCTGGACAGGGCAGATGTGTAGTGTGCATCAATTGAGGATCTTCTTGAGGATATCTGGCTTAGCCAAATTTTATGAAACAAACAAAATCCGGCTAAACCAAGCAAAATACATTCACTTTAGCAGAACAATTGAAAATGTCTCCTGAAATATTAGTGTATAATATTAAGTGGGAGATATGTATAGCTGGTTAGATACATGTTAGCTTAACAAACAACTTTATAAACGTTTTTGGCCAAGTGCTTGAGTTAATTATAGGCTGCAAATTTTTGTTGCATCATTTTTTTCGACAGATATTCGGAGGACACGCGCCGCATTTTTTCAGCAAATTTTCAGCAGACAAAAATTTGGCGGTGAACCTGGTGAATAGCGGCAGCTGAGGCGTCTACTATGAGTAAGTAACCACCTTTACCTTTATCTTTTAATGACGAACAGATAAGTAAGCATAGATAAAGCATCACAGCATAGAACATAGATAAGTACCTTCTGTTCAAGGAAGCGATGACACATCATGATGAGTGTATCAACAAACTGTGAGTCAAAGTCTTGATCAGTGTACCACGAGCCTCCGGTAACTGACCTGTCTGGCTGGATGTTGTACAACATGTAGACTTTCTTCCTTGATGCCTACACAAACCACAGCATCATCGCGTTACGTTACGTTACATAACAATGGAGTTACTTGGTGTTACGATGTAAGTAAGTAAGTAAGTAAAACGTTGATTTATATAGCGCGTTGTCGTTGGGCAGACTAGTACTGGCTGAAAAGCAGTGTTTTCAGTGACTGCCTAAAACAACTGTCTTCAATCATGGTGACACTGGTATCTGCATCTGTGAGTCAGAGACAGCTCCGTTCCACGACACATGGTGATCTGGCACTATCGTGTTCCAGAACGACGAGATATGGTCAAAGAAGATTCGCTGTCTGTGCTCCAACCCTATGGAACACACTGCCACTGACCGAGCATGATCCATCACTGACACCGACTCAGTTCTGTGCACACTTAAAGACCATCTTGTTCTGCAGATGGGTCCTCCCACTCAACACATTACGGAGACGGTGGAGTGACTGCGGCATCAGCCAAGATTGTAGCCGCAGTCAACGCTGAGGCTAGCAGTTTTGCAGAGTTTATGAAACACTACCATGGCGCCTCCATGACACTTTAGGCTGTAAGCATTGCTACGCAAACACAAATGTTCATACTTACTTACTTGGACAGTGGCCTTACATACACGACTGCTAAACCTCTACACATGGAGTATACAACTGCTGAACAACCAGAAACAGATATGAAAGAAATGAACTGGGAAAAAGGTGTTTTGAGTCGTTTCTGGAAATCAGCGAGTGTTATAGGCTTAGATGACATCACACAGTAGACGTCCAGCACTTACATTGCAAAGAAAATAACAATAATTATGTTGTGTTGTTATTCCATCCATACACCTGCGATGACTAACTTGCATGTGATACCCGTGCCCAATCATCCCGACTTCTCATCTTCTATTGCAGTTGTAAATTTTTGTAAATAGGTTCACAACGTGAATCAGTCAGTAGCTGGTTAACGTACGCGATGTGGCTACCTTGTCCTCTCAGCACCTTTCCAGCTTGACCTTCCTACAGTATCAGATGATTTGCATCAAATTGGTGACAGAGCCTTTTCTGTTGCTGTACTGCGAGCATGGCACAGGCTACTGACGGAACTAAAACTGCTGCGATCGACGGATTCGTTTCGTCGTGACCTGAAAACATTTCTATTTCACTCTGTCTACGGGCACCAGGATACGGATTGACTCTGTGATGCGCCCTCGGTCTTCTAGTAGGGGGCGCAATACAAGTGCCTCAGTTACAGTTACAGTTTACAGGCTGGTCATCACCTGTTCTAATTAACCACTTAAGTGAGCTGTACGTGACTGAACTCTCCAAATGTGCAGTGAAGAATATTAAAAGGCGTCAACAAGCCCTACACCAGGCACTATCTTTTCACCTTTTTCAAGCAGGCAGTAAGATTTCCTCAGTATGCTTTCCTCTTAGCAGCACAGCTCAAGGAGTACTGCACTAACTTTCACGAAATCTCTGAAAAGGCCGTGCTTTGCGGCAACAAGCCATCAATTAAACTTTGGGAGTGACCTGTGTCCAGCTTGAAAGAATCTTTCTTCACATACAGATGTAAAGCGCCAACATACAGACCTGCACGGAGCTCACTTGTTTGACCAGTTTTTTACTCTCCAAACTCTTCAGTATTTTATCGAACTCCTGCTGCGGCAAATTTCCACTGCGTCGGTGTATCTCTTTCCGCCATATTCCTGCATCAAACAGTAGTCTACATTTGTAATAAAAATAAAATACAGTTTACATTTTTTTGTCATAAAAATAACAACAACAACAACAACAACACCTGCAACTCAGCACAACGACAATAAACAAATAAATATTCGTTACAAGCTTCCAGCTATGTCAAAGTAGTTAACAAAACTTCACGCACTCGCCTTCTGAAACGAAAGAAGGTTTCTGATCGAAATTCAATTTTACAGTGGACAGACTCGGGAGCTAATAATAGGAAAATCATGTTACAGATATCAAACTGACATTACACACAAACAACAAAGATGACAGCATCTAGAAATCCACGATTTTGACATTTTATTTAAAACGAGCCGTTCCGTTCCGGAACGGCTCGACAACGTACGACGTATTCGGTAAAGTTACGCCTGTGGAAAGTATCTACCTTCTACTTCAAAATAGTCGCCATACCTACGCCGCTGACTATAACGATCACGCTGTGCAGACAGACGCGCCGCTATCTGCTCATTAGTCTCCACATTTCGACAACGTTGTGACCGAGTACGCTCTGAAATCGGTCGCTGTTCAGCAGTTTCAGAACTACATGGAAGCGACTGCATGTTCACGACGATGTTCGACAGTAACTGGTTAAAGACAAAGACATTGGCAG
>Ga0049105_1000448_pt1 | contig 14148 bp, 6 predicted proteins | sample WorMetvaBAHAMAS1_FD_61260 | JGI IMG/M metagenome (GOLD analysis project Ga0049105, IMG submission 61260) | Worm MetaG Olavius vacuus BAHAMAS.1 | ecosystem: Host-associated > Annelida > Digestive system > Unclassified | place: Germany: Marburg | collected 2013-04-09
GTGCGGGATTGAAATGTACGAAACAATAGCTAATAACAGTTAAATAATTCGAGATTACGTCTATGCTGTAGGCCTAATATGTTCGAATACGACACTATAAGTAGACCTACAGTTTTTTTTGGTACCGTATTACACTGCAGAAACCTATATCGTCATCTTTATAATCATACAATAATTAAGTCGTTATACACACAAAGCTTTATTTCACCAAATGCTGATAGCATGAAAATAATAAAAAAATCTTAACTGAGATACAGAAATAATAATAAAGGTCTTAACTAAGATACCCAAACAGCATATGCATCCAATGAAGCAAGCTCAATATCAGCCTGATCTCTACTCTACACAAAGTACTCTACTTATTTAATCGAAAACTCTGTGCTTAAAATGAACACCGACGCTAGCAGCTGCTGCTTTTAAAACAGTCGGATAGAAAAACAACCTGTAGACGTTATTATTAAAGCGGTTGTAGCTTGCCATCGTCTCCAGAGTTCCAAAACCTGTTCCCAATGAGTAGAATATTTGCGTTCCAGCTGAGTACCATACCTGAGATAATGAAAAAGTAGATTTATTGAAATCGCACCAATTAGAGAGATTTGCTATACATTTTCTTTAAAAAATAACGAAAAATACGACAGACCTACTTATTACTGTCCGCGAATGCGTCATGGTAATGTTTTCAGTTTGTATTTGCTCCTTGTCTGTGTATCTGTGTGTCCGCAGTGCTCTAAATTTTGAATGCCTTGACCTAAAAGTTCACTATTGGTTTGCAGGTACATCTTCGGAATATAAGTAAGTAAGTAAGTAAGTAATCCTTTTATTTCTTGACGGTCAAACGCCATCAACGAGCACAGAAAATGACACACAGTAACTGTAGCAGAAATACAGTAAACTAAGTGAAAATGTGTGTGCGTGTATGACTTTTAATACAACATTGTGTAGAGTGGAACTGTCATTATTTTTTTTCTTTGTCATTTGTCGTATTCTTGCTTGTTCCTGTGTTGCTTGTGCTACCATATTATATGGTGAATAAAGATGAATATATTACCGAGAAAAATAAATAAAAAAATTGCCGTAAAAAGGGAAAAGAAATACACGAACCAATGAACAGAAGCGCAAGCAACAGCATAAGCAATTTATGTTTCATCAAATATCAATCGTAAAACAAATGAATGTTTGTAGAGTTTATAATGGCATAAAGGGAGTAAGTATCAAAAGCGCAATGAGAAGTGTAGAGTTTCATTGGCGTATCCAGGGGCCCGATTTTCGAAAAATCTTAGGAAAAATCCTAAGTTTAGCATAAGTTTTTCGTAAGTTTATGTTAAGTTTATCGAAAGTTATAAAGTTAAGATTTTCACAGAATTTTAAATTTAATTCACTATTGCAATATTAAGACTTACTAAGCTCTTCCTATATATACATACAGACAATTTTGTGAGAAAATGCGACGTTATTTTTGAGGAATTGCATTTTTCTTATTACGTTGATCGTAAGTTTTTTCCAAGTTCATTCTAAGTTTTTCTTAAGATTTTCCTAAATCAGACTTTATCCTAAGTTTTTTTCTATGTTTGTCCTGAGATTTTTTGAAAATCGGGCCCCAGGTCGATCAACTTCGTAAGCTCTGACTTTCGAATGCATAAGCTATAGAAAACTTTGTTACTATTATACCCGTGAATGAGGTGTCGTAATATTTTCTGGCAAACAGGTACACCTTCAGCATAGCTAGGTCAAGTTTGAACGAAGGTCATCGGGTAAAGGTCAAGGTCACAGAAGCAAAAAAGCATGTCTGTGTATTATGTTCGTGGGTGGTCTGTCATCGATTGAGAGGCAATCTTGTTGTGTAATGTTCTGAGTTGAAATTAGACACAACATAAGTCCAGCGCCTAAGCGAACCTTAGCACTGCCGAGTTTCGACCATTCGGGGATCAGGTAGAACTTCACTCCAAGCCAGGCGCCTTCCAGTTGAGCATTCCAGATGAGCAGGATTATCAGAACGATATACGGAACTACAGCCGTCACGTAGACCACCTGGAACGTAAAAACGCGCGAAATGTGTATAGGAAAAAGACGGCTACGTCACGTTTCCTTGACTTAGTTCAGTTGTAGGATTATGTTGTGTTTTCACGAAAACTTCCACCACACGTGAAATGCTAGCAGGGCTGTCCTTTGAACGTTGTTATTTTATTACCGGTGTTACAGTAAGTCTTACGAGATCTGTTCTACTGCAACATTCTGGCGGAGAACACGGGGCTACAGCTGTAACATTTTGGTGAAGAAACGAGGCCGAGCCCGTTCACCGAATGGACAATTCGAAAGATGAGCTGACAGACAGTAGGCCTACAGTTCGAGCGATAAACAGAAGTGCTGCAAGAGAAGTCATCGAGAGGAACAACACGATTATCGACAACTACAATTAGAGACAGAAGTTTGAGGCTTGAGGTCGTGTAAGTAGAGTGACGTCGCCAGGATTTGTTGCCAGGAGGGGCAAAGCTGGAATTTAGGTCATGGGGCACTCACGGCGAACTTCAGGGCCGGGTGCAGCAGCGGCTTGATGACTTATAGTTTTGTGACTAATGTAGGCCTAGTGCTGATTGAAAGAGATGTGAGTTGTTGTTGACGTATGCATCAACTGATCTCTGGCAGACTACACAATACTTGGATAGCTGGCTGTCAGATTTACTCCAAAGTAAACTAAAAATGAAATTGTTGGAAGTCTAGGGTCACATGCTCCAGTGCCCCACAGCAGGCGACGCCACTGTGTAAGGACATACATGTAAGCAAGACAATCGAGCGGTATTAGGACACCTGTCCATCTCTGTCTCTGCGTTGTGCAGTAGACTTTCGACAACGGATTTCTGTACAGGTCATATGATTAACTCGGGATTCTCTAATGAAACAACTCAGTACAGGATGAATTAGAAACTGTCAGGCAGTTAAGGGCCTATTTAGGGGAGGCAGGGGCTATGTCCCCAATGTCTAATAATGGAAGGCAAGACTGCCAGTACACTTGTCGACGGAATTACGCCGTGATTTACAGCGTAGTATTGTTTTATTGTCCGTTTAGTGACTTACAAGTAGGGTTAATGATGACTAAAGTTGGGCGTTAAGTTGTCTCCCTCCAATCAAAAATTCTGCGTACGCCCCTGCAGGCAGTCCCAATCTGCGTTTGAATTTAGACAAAACAAATAATAATTTAAATGATTAATTATGCTGTATACCTACACCAGTGTACATGACTAAGATCGTGGTAAAATTGTGGCCAACTGTTTATTTTGGGTATCGTATATTTTCCTTACGAAACTTACTAACTTCGACGACGGAGTGGCAACGAGCAACTTGTAGGACAACACCCGACTGAGAAGTGTCAATTTAATTGAACAGCGAACTGTTAATGCGTTGCGCTTTACCTTGCCTGATGATTTCACGCCTTTAATAGTGCACAAGAAGACGAAGATCCACGCGAGCATAAGACAGAGAGTGAGGTCCCACTTGATGAAGTGAGAGTCCACGTCTATGCCGGACGACATGCCCAGTACTTCGTATCTATACGTCAATCACGCAGTGTGTGCGAACGGACGAGAGAAATTACTTTTGTTGCAGCAACTCAATAACACAACGGCGAGATGGCATCAGCCTCAGCATCTTCCTTTATCATCACCTTTGCTGCATTCGCTGCATTCCTTTCTCCATTCATTACGGTCAGTTGCTTCACGAAGTAGCCATACCGAGTACCGACTACAGGGAAAGAGAAGACAAGCTGTAATGGCTTGATAGTATTACAGCTAATTGGCTTGGTCTTCCTCTGCAGTCGGTACACCCCATACCCACAGAAAAATACACGGGAATCCCCACAGATTCCCTATACACACGGAACCTTGTCTTTTCTTTTAATGCCTTGTATTGTATTGTTTTGTTGTACAGTGCTATTGTTTGTTTAGCTTTTTGATTTTTAGCCTTTTGGCTACAAGTTCAATAAACTGAATCTGAATCTGAATGCCTATTGTATCTGTTTCTCACTGCATACTGTCAAACTATGTCGTAAACATAATGGCATTACTATCATTAATAAACATTTACTGTTAAAATAAATTAAAAACTGGACTGCTTGGCGAAATCTAAACATCAACTATCACAGTTCGGCTATACCCCAAGTTTGAAGCTCTTTCATTGAATCTCACGTCTATTAAAAATCCCTATAGAATCTCCATAACCCCACGGGGATTGATTTACAGTTCCCTTGCCCATCACATTCCCATAGGAGACCCCATACCCACGGCAGCCCTGAAAGAAAGCTGACCGAATGAATGGAGATGGAGAAGGCGTGTCTGTAATGCAGTGAACCCTCGGATCGACAATGACTAAGACTAGACAAAACAAGAGAACCTATAGTTATGCCACGAGAAGAAAATCTAAATCCAATAACATAGTTTATGCAAATAAGTACATGCAGGCCTACTTGTTGTAATATCTAAGCACTCAGATCTATTTTAGAGTTCGTAAGTTATAAATTAAAATAGTACTAAGGTAAATACACAGTTTAAATAGGCTGTGTAGCATCTTAATACTTACTCCCAGTAGATTTGAGACGGTGTTTTGCGTTTTGAGGTCATATTCACAGCTGCTGTAACTGTCGGGTTTAGTTCAGTTGTTGTAGCAGTTGTATTCGCACTCTCTACACGTCACACACAGCGTGGTCCAGAAAAGTGAGGCCAGCGCACATTGTTGCTTTTATCTTTGAAACGCCTTAACCAAATCTGACAATTTTTAGCATACATCACCCGCAGTTTATAGCAGCAGACGTTTCATAATTAGAATGTACTACAATGGATAGGGCAGCATATTGCATTCGTCGATTCGACACCCGCGGACAAGGATTGTACGCTGTGTCGAATTAGGCCTACATAGAACAGGACGCATAACTTTGATAAACTCTTTTTCTACACGGCTTTTGTCTAGTTGCACAGATGAGTATGCGCACACGTACGACATTTCCACTTACTGAGTAAGCAGTGACTGATCGTGTGAGTTAGGGTTAGGGTTTGGTTAGGGTTCTCTTTACGTGCTGCTCGTGTGCACACTCACCATATATACATTCACGCAACATGCAAACGCCATGTAGAAAAAGGGTTGACCCATAACTTTTGCTGTCGTTCTGGAATCGCCGAAACAGCTGCTGACACCTGACGTAACGTTTCAGTTTGCAGTCGTTGTTCCGCTTTTGTTCCAACACTCTTTTGTACGTTTTAAAATTGAAGTCAAACTTTTCAGACGAGTAGATTGAAACTGCACATATCTCTGACTTCAGTCAACAGAATTATCAAGTACGATCTGATGTGCATGTTTGTTGGTCCGTCGTGAGGACCCAGTGCCTGGTAGTCGATTGATAGTGCAGGTGTTATAAATTTCTTTATCAGAGTTTTAAGTCCATTTAACATTCCCTCTTTTCTCGTAAAACGTCTGACGCAAGCATATAGCTCCATTAGGCCTATCTGTGCTCTCTCACAAACTAATAATCAAATATCTATCTTCAACGGAAGATCTCATTCTTGCAAAACAGACCTACTCGACGCCAGAACCAGTGCATGTGAGCGGAGCGTGAGCGGCAAAAAAAGCCGCTCGACGCTCCAACCTATTTTCGTAATCCCCGCTCCGCGACCTCCTGCTCCGCGCTCCGCTCCATCGTTTTTCTGCTACGCCCGCTCCACGCTCCGCTCCGCTACACTCGATTTTAGGACCGCTCCGCTCACGCTCCGCTCACATGCTCTGGCCAGAACTACAGTGTATTTCATCTATAGCCTACGAAATATTTATTCATAAATTCAATAATTTTTACGTAGCTGAGATCTGAATTCACTCGGCTGCATTTAACTCAACTTTACGTAGCTTTTTGCGTACTGGTATTGTGAGTTTCACGTTTGTTCTTGTTATGCTATGTTATTTTTTTCTAGAGCGACTGTTAGTGCTGTAGTTCAGCCTTGTCGCACCTGCCATATGCTATTTGTTCTTCTTGCACGTTGTGTTGTATGTGTTCTTGGCAAATGAATGATGATGATCATAATTTACTGAAATAACTTTTGCGCAAATCTGATCATTTTCCTAGCTGGTGGAGTGCAGTTATACTTACCATCGTCGGCCACGTCTCGTTCGTAGCATCCTAACTCGATCCACTCCGGTTTACAAGACTGCCACGGTAGAGTGGAAGTGAACGAGGCGAACAGATAGCGCAGTATGTAGGCGATGATGATGTTGTAATAGATGCTCACCAGGAAACTCACAAACAACATCGCCCAGCCGACACCTATCATACTGACAGCTTTTCAATAACACAAACTGACAATAATTAAGCAGCTCGGTCAGCTAGCTGTAGCACAGCGGTCGTGCGACCATCTATGTCTATAATATCGTATAATGCGTACACAGCCACAAAATAGCTGCCAAATCGTCCTGGTATACTTTCTCCTTTTATCAGTTTTGACCATGAATAATCTTGAACAGACATTCAGGGTCACAACAACTCTAAGCTGAGCTGACGGACGGCGATAGAATGCGGTAACCATCGTATGGCACATCTTACCCAGAGTTGTTAAAAATCGCATAAAACACAAAATCGAGAGCGATCGACTATCTCACCTTTAAAAAGAGGCAGCGCTTTCCAGACGGAAATTGGACCAAGAGACGAAAACTGCCCGAAAGCCATTTCGAGAAAGAACAACGGCAGACCAGCCGTGACCAATATAATGACGTACGGTATGAGAAAACTTGCTGAAATATTACACAAAGAAAAAACTGTTAAGAAGCGCCTTTTGCACAAAAGTCACAGAATCCACAAGACATTTGCAATCGCTAGAGACTTTCCGGTATTATGAATAATATACGTGTAGCCTAGTGTTCTGCTGCTTTACCGTGTAGTTTTTTACGTTAGTATCTCCTGTTTTCACTGCATGCCAATAATCATCACCATTATCATCATCATCATCATCATCATCATCATCATCATCATCATCATCATCATTTTATTTGAATCCGGCAACATAAACTACAAACAAAATTGACATACAGACAGACAGGCAGACAGTATAAGTAGAAGAAAAATGCAATACAAGATGTACAATAAAACACAGTAATCATAATTCGCTCACCTCCACCATTCTGATACGCTCGGAAAGGGAACCTCCAGATGTTGCCAAGACCGACAGCAAAACCAATCGCCGATAGCATGAAGTCCACCTTGTGAGACCAGTTGCCTCTTTCTGGGTTTTCGTCTTTGCTGTCTTCGATATTCGCCTGCAGAAAGTCAAGAACCAACGCGCATTTGTTTCCCAAAAACGCGATGTTATCGCAAAAAAAACGCAACCCACAACGAGCCGCTTTAATACCGTTTATAACAAAGAGGCTATAGACTAATAATAATAATAACACGAGCGATTAACGTGTCCGAAATGACGAAGTCACTGCTGAGGCACGACATGAAATAGTCAAGGGAAGCAGCGTTAAGAGCTTCGTCCCGTCGAGTGGGAGGCACGGTATGCGGACTGAAGTCCCGGCATCAGACCAGACCGATTGAGATGTTCGAGTAGCTGCTGCGCCATCAGCCGCTCTAGTAGTATGGACGCGACTGACAAGTTGGAGATGGGTTTGTACGACTTAACGTCATCCGGATCCATGTTGGACTTCTTCAGACGCGGCGTAATGTACGCGGCTTTAAAAAAACTCCGGGAAACAACCACTCGGCAGAGATTTGTTGAACGTGTGCGTCAGAAGAGGAGCGATGAGATCGACGACGGCTTTTAGCTGTGCTGTCAGCAGAGGATCCAGAGCACAGCTCTTGTCGGGCATCGTTCGAACGGCAGCAGTGACGTCATCAGCGGTCACGGACTGGAACTGGCAGAACGAAGCTTGAGAAGTCGACAGGAATGACGGCGGCGGGGCATCAGCTGTTGCAGGTCTGACACCGGCGACCTTCTCATCGAAGTAGCAATGAAACTGATCAGCATCGATGTCGTCAGGCGACGGTGCTCGACCACGCCCCATTAGCGCGTCAATGGAGCGCCAAAGTTGACGCGGCGTCGACTTCTCAGCATCTATCTTGTTCCGCCAGAACGACTCACGTTTTCTCACCGCAGAAGTGCGCGATACTCACGTCGCTTGGCATACCAGGTGGCAGTGGATTCCGGCGTATTGTGAAGACGTGACGACCGTTCCAGACGCCAGACAACGCGCTTTGTCTCACGACACTCTTCAACTCTTGGTCAAACCAGGGGTCAGATGGACGCCAGGCTGGGTCATACGTTACAAAAGTGCCGAATCTTATAACGATTTGTTAAAGGATGATTGTCGTCGATGAACAGAAATTTAACAAGTAGCTCAGCTATCACAGAGAGACCGCGCTGCAGGGTGGGTTAGTTGTATATGGCCAAAAGTGGAAGACTGGAACTGGGAGTCAATATTTTAGAGAAATTATAAGTCTATCTTCAACCACTGTGACATAATTGGCCAGCAAAGCAATCGAATTCGGTGGAAAAAAAATGCAAAATAAGGGCTATTACGCAGTTCAAGGCCATACAAGGTCATCGAGGTCGGTATCAATCAAAAGCCAGTAGGCTATGCGACTTCCTATTAGTGATCAACAGTAACTGACATCCTATCTCGTACTGTTTCGGAGTTATCGCAGCTTATTGTTGAAATTTTGGACACTGCGTTTTTCAGCCCCTACGAGAGGCTTAGAGACAACGTACGATGTTCATCTTGGGCTCATTGGATAGCACGTAGTGGACCTCTTATTAGTGTTAAGTTTTTTTTCGCTAGGTGTTACGGCTGAGGCGCTGCGGGCAAAAATAGATAAAAAATCGGCGATTTCACTTCAACGCGGTCAGTTTGACCCAAAATTTTAGGTAGAAGGGGTCGCCCCCATCAATCATTTTTGCACGGGTAGTTATTCCAATAAATGTCTTACAACTATGTCGCTGACAGTTTTCACACAAAGAAACTTTGCAGCAGACTTTCTGCAAGCGAAGTGCGAGTTTACACGCAAAACGGCCATTTTTCGTTTTGAGCCCCCCCCCCTTTGGTGGCTTAGGGGCAACGTACGATGATCATCTTAGGCTCATTTGAAAGCGCGTAATGGACTTCCTATTAGTGTTAATTGAACTTTTTTTCGCTAGGTGTTGCAGCTGAGGTGCTGCGAGTGAATATCTGTTGAAAATCGGCGATGTCGCTCCAACGGGGGCCGGTTGACCCAAAATTTCATGTAGAGGGGGTCGCTCCCCACCAACCATTCTTCTTCTCAGAAAACAAAGATAAATGATCTTTCGTACAGTATATAAATGTGGATCGATCTTTCTTCCGTTTTGTCGCAATCCACGCGTTTGACAGAATAGACAGAGACACAGACACACAGACAGACGGACAGAATTCTCATCACTAGACCGCGTCTGCATTCCATGCAGCGCGGTAAAAACTTCTGCGAAGATACGTAGCATATTGTATTCGACGATTCGACACCCGAACAAGGATTGTACGCTGTGATTCGTATACTGACGTGAAAAACGATCTAGTGGCCCGATTATGTGCATTTTCTGTAGATCGTCTTTGTGAATTAATTCTGCACTGGCAAGTTAATCGGGTGTGTTGACGCGTAGAACGGTGTAACACGTGCATAAATTCCGACGCGTACTAAGTACTTGTGAGTCAGAAGTTCACTGTGGTCTATGAAAACCTGGAGTTGTACATATTATTAGGCTGTAACGCTGGCGAATCTTAACCGACCTTTAATAATTGTTGTATCATTTTAAATCGTAAATGAAGCCTGCATGCATTCATAGTAACAGTGTCCACATCATATTCCATTCCATTCGATTTTATTTAAACCGTGCACACGCTACTTGGTAAAAGATAAACAAGAAGCTCCGCTAACGGGGAGAGCACAGCGCGTCCGTCGTGCTTAGTGCACTAGTGTCCGTTCCGCTAGTGCCATTGTTTACAATATAACAATTATGCAGAAACATGCCAATAAAAAGTACAACTACAATAACGATACTAATTACAGATTAACTGACAACAATACTCCTAGAAATACTTAGCCATTTTGTTAAATATTGAGATAAATTGACCAAAATTGGTGGGCATGTATGGATATATACTGTCAACAAATTGAAAACATTTCACGGAAATATACTTAGCCTAAACGAAAATATTGCAAAAAAGTTTAGGAGGGGGCTACTTTTTTGACTCACATGTAGGTCTCAGCTACCACAATGGAAAGAAGCTCACTACAAATATTAATTTTATGAAACATATTTTTACTGCCTGTAACTGTGTGCTGGGAAGTTCTCGTGATGCTAATGACACTGTTCGTTTGAACCTATCGAGTCTTACAGTGTCTCCCTCTTCTAACTTGAAGAGTTAATGCCGGCTGCTTAAGGCCATCTGATTATGTCTTCTTGAATACGTGTTGGAACTCTGTTTTTAGACGTATTCCATTTCCGTAAACACGAATTTATTCGTGTGGTCTGGGCCGCCTAGACTTTATTCATTTGTGCCATAACGTTTATTAGAAAAGGTCACAATAGCACTAACCATACAGTTAAGTATCTTACTAGACTGTTTACTATGAGTCAAGATTTCATGACACTGTGCAATGTTATTGATACTGATGCTATGTTTTTTTACAAAGTCTCATTTGGTAAAGATTAACAGACTTGTTCATAATCATTTTAGTGACTCGTGTTTAGTGTGAATTGATGTGTACAAGAGTCTATCTCTTTTTCTTTTATGTATATTGCGTATTTTTTGTATTTGCCTTTTGTACTTGTTTTTGCGTGCTCTGGCGAATAAACGTTGTCATTATGTCATAACTCGGTGGTGGGGATACACTTAATAATAATACCCTTATTTCAGGTTTACGCCCATGCACCTATACAGTACACAGTCTTGCTGTGATCATTGCATAATTACGGCGTTACTGTAGTGCAATGCTGAATAAAATAAAATGAATGTTAATGACATGCATTATGTGACTAGCCTGCGGTAAAAACAGCAGCGCTATTTTAAACTGTCGCGACAGGCGATTGACGACGACTTGAATAGTCGGCGCTTAGCAGTTGAGTGCCTGGAAGGAGGTTTATACACAGTAAAAGTCTATCGAGTAGCTGTCGTGGCCCACTCGTGGGTCACGCGGTACACACAAAGTACAAGTATACACAAGTAGCTCAGCTATCGCAGAGAGGCCGCGCTGCAGAGTGCGTTAGTTTTGGCCAGATTGTGGCCAAAGTGGAAGACTGGAACTGAGAGACAATATTTTACGCACATCATAGGTCTATCTTCAACCACTGTGACATAATTATTATATTTTCCTTTTTATTTTTTACATATTTTTCATTTGTGTACTTTGTGTACGATTTCATGATAATAATAATAATAATCGGTCTGCAATGACCTGAAACTGACTTTCGGTCACTGCGTTTGCAGCGAGACTGTGCCATGTCTGTCACAAACGCGGATGCCTTGATGACCTTTCATGCCTTTTACTCCCATAACCTTGACCTTGACTCGATGACCTTGACATATAAGACGTACCTGCATACCAATAATGAACTAGGTCAAGGCTTTCAAAAATTATAGCATTACAAACAGACAGACGGACACACGGACTTACAGACAGACGCGACCGAACACATTGCCACGCCGCATTCGCCGGTGGTAAAACCAGTAAAACGAATAATATAAAACGTGTACTATAAACTTATAAATTATACGCAAAGTACATTTTATAAAAAGAGATTATTTGTACTTGTACCGGGTACTTACCGACATTGTCTCGCTGTTGTCAAAGTTAATTTGGCTCTCGCTTTGCGACTCGGTGAAATCTTGATGTGAATGTTAAGTTGGCTATAACAACGCTAATCCGCTGAATGACGCTGTATGTAGGGGCGTGCGCAGTCTACCGCTAGGTTATACACTGTGTCTCAAAAACGCACCACCCTATTGTGACGATAATTTTGTCAAATCTTAACCCATTTTCAAAATTCTTTCACTGCTGAAAGTTTGTTAAATCTGCTGCACACATCCGCTAACATTATCCACCACACCTAAAACATGTTGCCGCACTACCTCGAAAAACTGTGGCATTAGAATTGCAGACGTCAACGCAGTGTTTGTAAACATGGTTTTTGGCGACGCAGATAAGGTTTTGATCAAGAATTTGTATCAGTTGAAGGGATACAAAGCGACGGAGTTAACGAATGAATTTCCAAACAAATGGTGGACAAAGAGTAGCACTAACAGACATAGGCGCTAGCAGGAATTTTTCAAGGGGTGGGTAAATTAGGGGGTTTGGGCAACGAAGTCCTCCAGCGAGGTCAATGGGCGGAGCCGCGTTCGGGGTCTAGGGTACGCTGACGACATGTTTTCGAAATAATATGCAAATACTTTGTCTACTGAGACTTTTGACAACATTTTATCTGTCCCATAGCATATAGCATGGGGCAGGATATAAAATCGGTTTGCGTCTGTCAGTCTGTCAGTATATCAGTGGACAATCTCACGGTCGCATTTCTTGATCGATTTTCACCAAAATTGGCACAGACGTAAGAACCCACAAAAGGAAAAACGAGTTCATTAGGGGTCAATACCTTCCCCTATTTTGCCCCTCAAACCCCCATTTTAGGCCAAGAGGTTCTGAAAGCCCATGCAAATATTAAGTAGTTGGGGTGGGGGTGAAAATTTTTCGACGAAACCCCCAAAAGGCACATTGGCTGATTTCACGCGTTTTGAGCCATTGATCGTGCAAATCTGTTACGGGTTTTTACCGCGCTGCATAGAATGCAGAAGGGGTCTTGTGTCTAGCGATGATAATTCTATCTGTCCGTCTGTCAAACGAATGCATTGTGACAAAACGGAAGAAAGATCTGTCCAGATTTTTATACCATACGAAAGAATTGTACTTGTAGGTGGGACGCGACCCCTTCTACCTAAAATTTTGGGTCAACCGACCCCCGTTCAGCGAAATCGCCGATTTTGCACGGATATTCGCTCGTAGCGCCTCAGCCGTAACACCTAGCGAAAAAAGTTCAATCAACACAATAGTAAGTCTTCCCAATGAGCCCAAGATGATCATCGTACATTACTCCTAGGCCACCCAAGGGTGGCTCAAACACGCAAAACGGCCGTTTTCCATCTAAAATCGCTACTCGCTTGAATAAAGTCTGCTACAAAGTTTCTTTGTGTGAAAACTGTCAGCGGCAAAGTTGTAAGGCATTCATTGGCCTAACTATCCGTGCAAAAATGTTCGGTGGGGGCATCCCCTTCTACCTGAAAATTTGGGTCAAACTGACAGCTTTGGAGTGAAATGCCGATTTTCGATTTTCTCACGTAGCGCCTCTCCCGTAACACCTAGCGAAAAAAGTTCAATTAACACTAATAGTAAGTCCACTACACGCTTTCCAATGAGCCCAAGATGAACATCGTATGTTGTCCCTAAGCCCCCCGACCCAAAAAAGGGGGAGGGCTCAAAAACGCAAAGTGTCCGAAATTTGAACACAAGCTGCGATATATAACTCCGAAACGGTACGAGATAGGATGTCAGTTACTATTAATCACTAATAGGAAGTCGCATACGGGCTTTTGATTAGTACCGACCTCGATGACTTTGAATGACCTTGAGCGGCGTAATAGCCCTTATTTTGCGTTTTTCACCGAATTCGATAATTTGCAGGCCGATTATGTCACAGTGGTTGAAGATAACCCCATAATTTTCGTAAAATATTGTCTCCGAGTTCCAGTCTTCCACTTTTGCCAAAACTAATGCACCTTGCAGCGCTATCTCTCTGCGAGCCCACGAAGTCATAGAGAGGTTATATTTCATCTATTTGCGGAGAATTCCCCACCCAACCAAATTCAACTAAAATGGGCGTAGTAGTAGTTCTCCGACGTAATCAATCGTAGCAAGTTTGGTAATGATCGGTTCAGGGATTACAAAGTTACGGAGGATCGAATTTTAGCTTGTTTCTATAGGAATGGGTTGTCGCATATAACAGTGGGTCACTTTATCTTTCGTTAAAACCAAAGTTTGAAACCATGGTTTGAAACCAAAGTTTTATCTGAACAGCTAAAAACCGGTTTTAGCACGAGTTCGGATTAAGCTTGGTTTCA
>Ga0049105_1000449_pt1 | contig 14144 bp, 6 predicted proteins | sample WorMetvaBAHAMAS1_FD_61260 | JGI IMG/M metagenome (GOLD analysis project Ga0049105, IMG submission 61260) | Worm MetaG Olavius vacuus BAHAMAS.1 | ecosystem: Host-associated > Annelida > Digestive system > Unclassified | place: Germany: Marburg | collected 2013-04-09
GCCGGGTCTGCGCTCAGAACAGTAGTCGATGTCCTCTCGTATGTTGCTTCGAAATCTGCACAGTTGCTCCAATAATTGCAGCATACACGCGGTTCTCTGTTAATTTGTACCGCCCTGCATTGAATGCAGGGCGGTCCAGTCACGAGAAAGGTGTCTGTCCGTCTGTCTGTCTATCTGTCAAACACGTGGATTGTGACAAAACGAAGAAAATTCTGGCCGGATTTTTATACCGTGTGAAAGATCATTTGTCCTAGTTTTGTGAGAAAAAGAATAGTTGGTGGGGGATTTCTTCTACCTGAAAGTTTGGGTAAGCTGACCCCGTTGGAGCGAAATCGCCGACTTTGAACCGATATTCGCTCGTAGCGCCTCAGCCGTAACACCCAGCGAATAAAGTACAATTAACACTAATAGAAAGTCCACTACGCGGCGTACTCGCTTTCAAATGAGCCTAAGATGAACATCTTACGTTAAGCCTCCTTCCCCTCCAAAGGGGGCTCAAAAACGCAAAACGGCCATTTTCCATCTAAAATCGCACATTGTTTGAAGAAAGTCTGCCACAGCGTTTCGTTGTGTGAAAAATGTCGGCGACAAAGTTGTAGGGCATTCATTGGCCTATCTACCCGTGCGAAAATGATTGGTGGGGGACGCCGCCTTCTACGTGAAAATTTGGCGAATATTGACCCACACTCTCGCACAACGCTGATTTCCAATCTATTTTCGCTCGTAGCGCCTCAGCCGTAACACCTAGCGAAAAAAGTTCAATTAACGCGAATAGGAAGTCCACTACGCTCTTTCCGATGAACCTAAGACGAATAGTATACGTTGACCCTAAACCCCATGGGGGCTCTAAAACGCAAAGTGTCCAAAATTGAAACAACAATCTGCGATAACTTCAAAACGGTACGAGATAGGATGTCAGTTACTATTAATCACTAATAAAAAGTCATATACAGGCTTTCGATTGGTACCGACCTCGATGACCTTGAATGACCTTGAACGGCTTAATAGCTTTTATTTTGTTTTATTTCACCGAATTCGATAGCTCAGCAGGCCTATTTTCCTCACAGTGATTGACGATAGACCTATATTGTCTGCAGAATATCATCTTCCACTTTTGGCCAAAACTGACCCACCCTGCAGCGCGGTCTCTGTGCGATAGCTGAGCCACTTGTTTCAATTACGAACTATCAGAACAGTGGTAGCCTATATGTATGTTCCTGGTGATGATAAGCAAGTGAATAAGTACGACTGGACATTTTGCAGATGACGGCGCCGGAATCACAAAAACGTGAGACTGCCGGGTTGTATTTGTCGCTGGGTTCAAAAAGATATTAAGCTCGAATGTGTTCAGCGAGAGGTTACGACCGCAAGGGGCAAAAGGCAATCTAACTTGTTGAAACTCCAAACTTTAAACGGTAAAAACCATAAGTACTCCTAGAAAAATTAACGCCATTTTGTTAAATATTAAGCTAAATCCACCAAAACTGGTAAGCGTGTGTGGATATATACTAGCAATAAATTGGCAAAATTTCACGGAAAAAAGTACTTAGCCCAAGTGAAAATATTGAAAAAAAGTTTTTTTTTGGGGGGGGGGGGCTACTTTTTTGACTCACACTGTACATAATACAGGTATGGGCCTAACACTCTGTTTTTACCTGCTGGTTGCTCGCACAGTTTCCACTCTCTGTCGCCATAGAAACATCCCTCGCCGCCGCCATTATCAAAGCAGCTGTAATGAACCGTGCCACCCAACGTGAACGGTATTGCACAGCACGGAGACGGGATAGTTGCAGGCACAACCGGTCCTGTAGCATGAAACACAGCAGTGCTGAAATGTATTAATTACAGCAGCAATGAATAGGTTGACCGACTTCAACCTTGGTATCAATTAGGCCACCGGGAATTTATTCTCGAGAATTTCCGGGAATTCTTATGTGCTAAATTTCCGGCGGAAATTACCGGAAATTTGTAAATTCTGCCGGGAATTTCAGGGAATTTTAGAAGTATTGTTTTTTTTTAAAATTCTGTCTCTCATTACGACATTTTTAGTTTTTAACGCGATGCATGGAATACCAGCGAGCACTAGGTGTCTGTCTGTCAGTCCGTCCGTCTGTCCGTCCGTCTGGCAAACGCGTGATTTGTGACAAAACGAAACGTACGTGTGCCAACATTCTCATACCACATGAAAGATCATTCTCTCTAGTTTTGTGACAAGGTTGGTGGGGCGACCCCTTCTACCTGAAATTTTGGGTCAAACTGACCCCGTTGTTGCGAAAACGCTGATTTTCAATCGATATTCGCTTGTAACGCCTCAGCCGCAACACCTAGCGATAAAAGTTCAGTTAACACTAACAGGAAGTCCACTACGCACTTTTCAATGAGCCTAAGATGAACATCGTACATTGCTCCTAAGCTGCCCAAAGGGGTGCTCAAAAATGCAAAACAGCAGTTTTCTGCGTTAAAGCGCACTTCGCTTGAAGAAAGTCTGCTACAAAGTTTCTTTGTGTGAAAACTGTCAGCGACAAAGTTTTAAGGCATTCATTTGCCTATCTATGCGTGCAAAAATGATTGGTAGGGGACGTCCCCTTCTACGTGAAAATTTGGCGGATACTGACCCACCGCCTTGCAAAACGCCGATTTTCAATCTATAGCGTAGCGCCACTCGCCCCGACTTGCTAGAATCTCCTACTGCGCTTGAAGTCGAGAAAACTCACTGTGCTTCAAGCAAAGTTGAAATCAATGCTCGTGATTGCATAGCGGCCGTAACCAGTAGCGTCGTTAGAACCAAGGCAAGAAGCGACCGCAATGTGAGGCGAGCCGTTCGCGACGTGTCGTATTTTTAAGACAGATAATGGCGACTGATAAACTGGATTCTGCTTTTCAACGCATTCTGTTACGTTTCATTGCTTTTCTTTCTTTCATATGGCAACTTGGCAACTAAAACTCGATGCTTGCACTGAAAAACATCTTCAGCTTTCGGGGACTTTGTCCCTGAAACCTTGTGGAACTTCCGTCCTTCACGAATGTTATGGATTTCTAGGAACGCCCCTGCCAGTGAGTGATTTAATATCGTCTCAACTTGGCGAAATGGTACCGTCGGATGTCGATGATCTGTCTTAGCGATTTTATACGAAGCGCCTCGACTGATTTAATATCATGCAGTGACGAGGAGCGGCATTACATTAAGCACTTACAATACAATAGGCTAACCCAGCTCTAACGAATAAGTATAGGTTAAAGCACTGTCTGGAGTGGTATAAATCATCATCATCATCATCATCATCATCATCACTGAAATTTATAGAGTGGCCTAAGCAGCAACGCCACCACGAGGACCACTATAGACAGAGTAAGTACGAGCAGTATCAGACAGTGTTGTAACAACAGCGGAATTAGTATGTCTTCAAATGGCGCCGAAAGGTTGACAGGGACGGAGCGGAAGTGACATCGTCTGGTAAGCTGTTCCAGACCTTAGCACCAGCAATCGGCAAGGCACGACTGCCGACAGTTGGCAGGCGGAAGGACGGAACATCGAGCTGATTAGACGATGCAGATCGCAGCCTTCGCCATCCTATACAGGATGTTCAATAAATGAGTGTTAACGAACTTAGACCACGACAAGCCGTAATTTAACACACTTATTCCACTGTCGCACTAGTCACCAGTGGTGTTGTCGCAGCTTCAGCGAACTGAGGAGGCGCAGTCCTAGCCTATTGCAAGTACAAGGCTGCCAGTGGAAGCACGTTGTTGGCGGCTGACAGAATGTGGCTTTTGTAGTACAAGTTATGTGTGCTTGTTTTGATATTGGATATTTACTATCGGATATATCTGCTGATGAACGTACTGCTTTTACGGTTTAACGTGATACGTCTCAGGAATATCAGCGATGTCTGCCTCCAATCAGCCAGCAGGAGTTATGCGCACTCGTACAGCGCCTATGTCTACAACGGATGTCTGGCGTGGTATGACGTATTGTTAATTCCACGTACACTCAAGCGTGGAATACAGTCGGTTAGGGTGTATGTTAAAATCCCATTATATTCCTTGTTTGTTGTGACCGCGATTTTTTCCACATATAATATGCATATGGTTGCTTGCTGACGTCACAGATGTTAGCACTTTGCTCCAGTTGACTGTATTTCACGGTTGAGTGGATCCGTGGAGTTGACACTGAGCTATACCACGCTATAGACATAATTCTAGACATAGGAGGTACGAGTGCGACGGTGGAATAATTATGGCAAGCGTGTTAGTCCTATACAGGATGTTCAATAAATAATAAGTAAAAATAAACAGCAAGTAATAGATGTAATCGTACCAGACAGAGGGCAGTGGAAGTTCATTTTCTACAACGACAACAGTTTGTAACCTATTGTTAATGTCGTTATATTTTCTGACATATAGAAACAAGTTAGTCATTGGAAAATGATGAGGCAATCATCGATAACATTGTTTGTAATCATATGCTGCGGATTGTTAAGTTGTTGAAACATCAAAGCAAAATTTATACCGATATTATAGGATATATACGCCGAAAGACATGAAAATATTATAGTGAATACTACAGAAAATGTGAAATTAACAGTAAATGATCGCGTGAAACAATTAGTTTAACACCACATGCGCACTGCTTATCGGCGGAGAAAGACTGATGATTCAAACTCCCTACTGTATTTAGGACCATTGAAATGATTGCCACGAAAACGCTGAAACATTTGGGTAAGCCCAAAATGCTACTGAACGGAAAAGGCTATCTGCCGTCAGCGGTAATGTACCAAAAACGCACACGTTTAATTACAATCCAGACATCCATGCTGTTGCTTCTATGGCCCCTTCTCATCCCAGACCTCATCTTGTCCACACTCTGAACCCCGTTTTCTCTTCTGTGTTTGCAGTTATTGATACAAGCAGATGTGTACATTTTCATGCAATTTTCTCGTGGTGCAAATTTCACCAAAAGTTTCTTTGGAAATATCAACGAAACTTTAGTGAAACCTATATACCCAGATACCGAGCAATATGTAAAGCAGGCAAAACTTTACCTATTACCCTGCTATAGCACTGTATGGTTGTACTTGATTAAAGTTTATTTTTTTCATTTAAATAAATAAATCAGTTATAATTCGCTAATAACTTAGGCCTACGATGTAATTTGTTTATTTCACCAAAAACTAACAAAGAGCAGCTTTGCAGATTTTCAGAAAATTTACGAAATTTATGAAAATGTCAAAGTTGGAAATGTCATCGCGCATCTCCAGGTAGGCTCTGCCTACAGGTATTTTCAGAACACATCATCTTGCCTTGTATCCTTTGCAGTCGGGCTTTGCCGCGTAGAACAGCGGTTTATGTTTGTAGAGGCTGCAATGTTTGGTGTCTTGGTCGAAGTTGTAACCCCTGTAGTTACGCTGTCCGGTAGCACTCACTGCGCACTCCATCTTCGAGATTCCACTCAACACAGTTTGCGGCGAGTCCGAGACGCAGGAAGACCACAACTCGTACTTTGCTTGGCGAATTTCCGCTGACACCAAAGTCACCGCGAGTAGCCCCGCGGCTGCAACGTTAAACATGTATTATATTGGCACAACATGATTCGAAAAACTACATTAAGCAGGCTATACATCGGCGTCGTTATCTCCTCAGTTGGCGGGGGCAATCCCCTATACTTTCTCTTCTCTTTCTCCCTCTCCCCTTCCCTCTCCTTTCCGTGGCCAAACACATTTTGATGCAGTTTAGTTTCAAACTGTCGCATTTGGCGAAGCTTCAGAAGCTGATGATTCCGGCGGCGTGCTATTAACTGACCCGCACAAGAGGATGATCCTTATTCCTTTACATCTGCATCAGCAGCTGTCGCTATTGTGCATATTAAGTGATTCAGCCTGAGTGACTCACCCGTACTACGGTACTCATGCACTGTCTGCTATACAGTCACAATAAAAGGCGACACTATTACTATATTACAAGCATGAAATGATACAGATTAATACGGCGGAGCAAATTTAGCCAATTTCCTTTTTATTGGTCGTAGTTCCCCCTGGAGCAAAACCAGGCAGTTTGCCTCCGCCCCCCCCTTCCTGCGTAAACGATCCTGAGCTAATTGCGGTAACAGGTGGTTGTGTATATACTTAGCCTAGTAGCGTTAAATTTACGTGATAAAATACGATCGTTAGTTTAAGATTTTAGAAGTCACAGGGCCTTCGAACGATTGAGCTTACACGGCTGTGTCGGTCTATAGATCTATAGCCATAACTTGCTCTAGATTGTTTGCAGTGAGAAAAAACGCTCACGACTTCTCAATAGGGCCGTGCCACACGGGCCGTCGGCTGACAATGTCGGCCGAGATTATCGGTCGCCAAAATGACGACCGACATTGTCGACCAACATTGTCGAGCGACAATGTCGCGCTGTGTGGCGCCGCCCTTACCAGTGCCGACCGAAAATTGAAGGTTGTGAGTTTTAGAGGTTGAAGGCACCTTTTACTTTGACTTCCAACCGCCTTATGCTTTCGCGATCATTTTTGATCGCAGCCACACAATGCAGAAGCAGTCAGATGTAGGCTAATCTTAACTTGATTTTTATATATTCGGTTATTCGACTGTATTCACCGGAATTTTGGCAGTTAACAACACCCACACACAGCAGCAGCAGCAACAGCAAATAGATAGTGCAGAAAATATTATTCAAACTCCTTAATGAAACAACAGTGCGCAAAATTAATAAGTCGCAGTCAACAACATTGGCTACATACCTATCGTGAAAAGATTACGTTTCTTTGCAACCTCCATCACGATTGAGCAGTTTCTGTTTCGTCACCTTTAACCGTTCAACGTAACACACGAAATTTGAGAATCTGCTTTTATAAGTTCAACAAAAATAGGTAATAAATTTCCAGCAAATCTTGAAATCTAACCGATAGGGTCATGTAGAATATTTCTTTTAAAAACAGTTATTTGATGGTGAAATGCAGTGGTGATATTACGGCGTTAGCCTACACAATTTTGTGGCCTCGCCAACAAATGAGAACTTTTGGGACAAATGTCGATTTGTAGCGAAATCTCTTTTCCTTCATCACCACTGTCACCATCAATTGCTCCTTCTCTCTTCCACTCCAGGCTCAAAACTCATCTTTTCCACAAATCCTTTCTTCCATAGTTCTTCTACATTTCCACCTACCGGACTGACTCCACGGACTCCAGCTGTTTTTTTTCTCGGGCATGTCGGTTTTAACTTTGGCACTGTTTGATAGGCTAAGCTGGCTTCTAGTCAGCTTTTAAGTGCACATTAAATCATTGCACATCATCATCATCATCATCATCATCATCATCATCATCATCATCATCATCATCATCTCTCGGCTGAGAATGGCGGCACGCAGTGACCAAATGATCTGCGTTATACTGAGAAAGAGTAGATGATCTGCAGTTTTCTGGCAGACCGGCCTCAGTTACAGTTTTTCGTTCTACACTCTCATACAAACTAATTTTAATCCAAAGTAAAGTTTATTCTACATTTTACGTTCGTAACGAAGAACAATGGTCTTACTGACCGAGCATAACGTTCATTTCGTCGAGCGACAGGGCGAGCTCTTCCGGTTGACGTAACAAACGTTGTTGACTTCGTATTGCCAGCAGCAACAGTGTTCCTAGCAACAGTGGTGCACGCCGGCGACAGTTTGAAAAATCGAAGACACAATCGTTATTCCTCAAGTCCATACTCCACGTGCCAATTAATGTTGCCGCTATCGACTATTTCGCTAGTCGACTAGTCGTCGACTATTTGATAGATTAGTCGACCTACTTTTCGAAGGTGATAATATTAGGTAAAGTTTTCGGCCATCAAACAGGAACAATAGGTCTACTGTAGTAATACATTGCAAGCTGCATTAACAGCAAATCCTCTGCTTAATGCAAACAGCTTCAGTGTTTCATGTTGAGAAGTAACACTGTCACTGAGCTGTAATGCACTAAACAAAGCAAAGCTGTGAACTGGTTTTTAAATCTTCAAAATTCAAATTGTCGTCGTACACTACTGGTTCTATTAGTAGACTCATGCAAGGCCAGAGGGGGCCGTGCCCACCCGCCAAATCCGAGTGCCCCTCCGCCGGTTTTGGCGCTGCAGTTTAACTCACGCGCCAACATAGGCTACATGAACGTTTTCAGTGACAACTACCTGGGTAAAACTCAGACGTGCATCCCTACGGTGTTGTTAGATCAACAGCGATCAGACAAGTAAGACTTAAACCATTCTAAGACAGACCTGTGAAGACCAGAGCAAGACGAGAGACGAGTAATTAAGATGTTGTGATCAATGGTGTCAAAAGCCGCCGAGATGTCAAGAAGACAACGACAGGTATTTCGGACAGCTAATGGCATTAATGAGCTGATCGTGAATATAGAGAAGAGCAGTTTCAGTGGAGTGATATTTATACGGTACGCAGACTTGCGAGAATTGAGAAGATTGTTAGAAGGAAGGTGTTCAGTCGAGATTTGACAACACGTTCGATGATGTTAAATATGAGAGATAGGTATGAGACTGGGCGGTAATGGAATTAATGGAGGAGCTAGCAAGGTCTAACCTGACGCGCAGGTTTTTATGAACAAAAACTCAAGACCCCATGTACAAATTTTTTTATTCGGGGTGAGAGTCTTCCCAGGCTGGGATGGTAAATTTCTAATCGGTGGGATGGTAGAGGCAAACCAGTGACGGGGAAAATTCCTGGCATCCCCCCCTCTACAAATACCACCCTGAATACCGTTCAAGTTCCTATATATGAACAAAGATCATCTGGTCAAGGTCAAGGTCAGGCAATATGGGTCAAGTTCGCATATGAAAGTCGTCATTATTATTATAATAGCATACACGTAGTAACACGAGAGAATAAAATAAGTAAAAATCAAGCAATTAAAAGTAAGTTAATCGATGTTAACTACCGTCGCGTTAATATGCCGAGTAGTCGACTAGTTTACAGTGATTGACTATTTTATCAGCCGACCATAGCCGACTAGTCGACGCCGATGTTATTGCCACTTGCGTCCGTCCAGTCGTTCTCGTCGACTTTAATGGCGAAGCCGTCTCCAGTGCCAACAAGTAGCTCAGCTGTCGCAGAGAGACCGCGCTGCAGGGTGGGTTAGTTTGGGCCACAAGTGGAAAACTGGAACTGGGAGACAATATTTTGCGAACACTAGGCTATACGTCTATCTTCAACCACTGTGACGTAATTGGCAAGTAAAGCTATCGAATTCGGTAGAAAAAAACGCACAATAAGGCATTAAAGCTATTATGCCGTTCTAGGTCATTCAAGGTCATCAAGGTCGGTATAAATTGAAAACCCGCATGCGACTTCCTATTAGTTATTAATACTAACTGGCATTCTATCTCGTACCGTTTTGGAGTTATTGCAGCTAATCGTTCAAATTTTGGACATTTTTCGTTTTTGAGCCACCCTCTGGCGGGTGGGTGATGGTTTGGGCAACATACGATGTTCATCTTAGGCTCATTTTAAAGCGCGTGGTGGACTTCCCATTGGTGTTAATTGAACTTTTTGCTAAGTGTTACGGCTGAGGCGTTACGAGCCGAAAAATATTGAAAATCGGCGTTTTGCAAGGAGGTGGTCACTATCCGCCAAATTTTCGTGTAGAAGAGGACGTCCCCTACCAATCGTTTATGCACGGATAGATAGGCGAATGAATGCCTTACAACTTAGTCGCTGTCGGTTTTCATACAAAGAAACTTCGTAGCAGACTTTCTTCAAGCGAAGTGCGATTTTACGCGGAAAACGGCCGTTTTGCGTTTTTGAACCCCCTTTGGAGGGCTTACGGGCAACGTACGATGTTCATCTCAGCCTCATTGAAAAGCGCGTAGTCGATTTATTGTGAATTGAGCGAATATGGACTGAAAATTGGCGATTTTGCTCCAACGGGGTCAGCTTGACCCACAATTTCAGGTAGAAGGGGTCACCCCACCAACCATTCTTCTCAGAAAACTACGCTAAATGGTCTTTCGTATGGTGTAAAAATCTATACAGAGCTTTCTTCCGTTTTGTCACAATCTACGCGTTCGACAGACAGACGGACTGACGGACAGACAGATAGCTTTCTCGTAGCTAGACCGCGCTAGCATGCAGTGCATGCGGCGCGGTAAAAAGTACACCCTGAGCAGTGAATTTCGGTAAAATCTGACATTCCGCGACTGAGTTATTGCGATTTAGCCATTTTCTACGTAACCGTTGTCTGTTAGCTTGAATTCGTTCGGAAGTGAAGATGCATCCTGAATGCCTGAGACTTGATAGGTCTGAATGTAGCTACTAGCATGTGTATGAGTTAATGCGACTTTTATCACACTTTAATATCACTAACTAACGAAAATAAAATGTCCATTAAAGAACGCAGCATTGTGGGACTGCGAGGGAACGTGCACATGTATTAGGCCTAGATATTAATGAAGACAACAACGGTCGATAATAATCGATGTTAATACCGTCGCGTCATTTCGCAGTTTCAATATTAATGGCTTCTTGAGTTCCATCCATTGTCCTTCACAGTGACAGAGCCTGGGATCAATAGGGCCGTTCAGTACGTCACTTTCATGACGTCATACACTTACAGGATTTGTTTATTATTACCAGAGAGACAGCTGGCGAAGCGCACGTAGGCATATTGTATTAGCGGCGTCCGTCCGTCTGTCCGTCCGCCTGTCTCTGTGTGTGTCCGTACAAAACTAGATTGTATTCGATCCAGTATCATTCGTAAAAGCATCTTGCTGGCACACAAGACAAATGCAATGGTCTGTATTTGATACACTGACATAAGTCACCCTATGGCGAAGTGGACTGAAAACTGACTTGCGCCCATTCATCCAATCCCAGCCTCCCGCACGTCCATTCAGACCTCACGCAACGCGTTTAATGTCCATCATGCTCATGCATAGTCCACGGAACAGTCGTCGTTACTACTCGTTAGCCGTCGTCGTCACCATTAAGGTCTCAAACCAAAACTAGAAAACGTGGCAATTGCGAATGCATTTCAACTTGAGGCCGCCCGACGCCACGTCAGTCCTTTTCCGCTTTAATTACGACGCCCACGCCAAGTTTGAAGTCGCTCAACCTATCCGCTGCCGTCTATAACGTCTTTGCTGTTGATTCCTTACGTTACGCTGTGACCTAGTATGTAGATAAAAATAGTACATATCTACGGTGTTACTGACCTATATGCATAATAAACAAGACAGGAAGGAAGCAAATAAAGCTAGCGAAAGGGAGAGACACCGTTCAATTTAAGGGGGTGGGGTACTTTTACCGAGCGGTTCTCAGGATTGCGTAGACCCAACTTTATCAAGCTTGGCGAGGACATAGGGCGATCATGGCTGCACAAGAAATTTGTTTCAGAGTTCAGATATCTTGCTGCATTTTCAAACGCCGGCGGCTCAAATTTGAGTGATTCGCGAGTGATGTTGGAAACGACGCCAAATTTCGTACTTACCCCATGTAAAAATTAGGGGAGGGGTGGGCAAGATCTCTATGCCAACTGTTGAAGCTTTACCTACCACCGAACCTCCGGAATACATTTGATGGCCATCCACTGCGCGGCTGCTAAAAAAAAAGAAAGTTCATGGTAAACTAACATTTGCTACGAGGAAGTTACGAGGAACTGGTCCCAGTGGAATTTGGCCTTTACCGCGCAGACTCTGAACTCGCTGAGTCTCTCACGTTACACGAGAGCAGAGTCGTGTCGGCCGCGTGCAACTTATTGTAGACAACGTTTAAGTCTACGAAGCTCACGGCAATGAGCTCGAGCCTCGAACTGCACAATTATTGCAAGTTAGAGGCCGCGTGACAGACCGGGCACCGACGACGACCATCCGGGCTTTGAGAGACGACGCCTTATGTAAAAACATAAAACTCAATCGCTGTCTACAGTGTCACTGTCTGTTCCCCTCACTCAATGTTCCCCTCACTGTAGTCGATATCTGTAATAAACCTACTGTTGTAAAAACCGGAAAGTACTGAATGTTACAGATCGAAAAAAGGCTAACCGCAATTTGCTGAAGAGTAAATGCATCATATTTGTATGTGGCTGTTTTAACATAAACAAAACATAAAGATATAATAAAAATATAAAAACATGTTTTTAATACTTTTATTTTAAAACATTTTTACATGTATGCTTTTGCAGTTGCAGCGTTTTCAACCGCTTAGCCAGCGTTTCCAACCGTTTAGCCAGTCGTTAAGGCCACAAACCAGTTGCTAAGGCCTTATGAACAGTTTAACTACGCTCGCTGACACGCACGCTGTGAAAGATATCGCAACTTTATCACGACGCCGCCGAATGCCGCTGCCAAGCTGCCGCCGAAAACAAATCGATGCCTCCGCCGATGAAAATGTGTCGGCGCGCCGCCGCCGCCGCCAACGATACCACAAAGTCGTCGCAGCTCGGCCTTCCTCACCGCGGAGTAATTAACGCAGCTGCAGGTTGTTGTTGTTTTGCAACTAGGCCTATGGGTCGCCGCACATTGGATATTGATGAGAGTTGTACCGACTGGTGATAGCGCTGGCGCGGTAGATTGTATGGAACTGACGAGTTGTGTATCGAGTTTCAATCAATCTCGCGTTTATCGGCTGCATGACGTCATGCACACAAATTCTAGTAAACAGTGACATTCAGCAGCGGGGTCTTATTACGCCGGCGTCGCCGGGTTCAACACTGAATCGAAATATTCTTCACCCAGACAGTGAAGACCGCTCAAAGATGCTGCAGGAGGAGTCGTAATCTGACGACATTATCTGGCAATATTAACGACCGAACTCAACTTAAAACGTTTTGGCGTTTTCCCGCAAACGCAGCGTGGCTAAGACGTACCGGAAATTTAATCTGACCGAAATGGTGACAGTACGTAGATTCCATGATATATAGCAATTATAGCTAGGCCCTATTATGGGGCCTATCTCTACGTACAGTCAACATTTCGGTCAGGTTAAAGGGTCCTTGCTGCAATTTGCCAAGTAGGCCTACAAGAACATGATTGGCCTCGTAATTAGGCCTAAAGCCCAGAACGACTGACGCGGGCCGCCTCAGGTTGTCGCAAAATTTACCGCCTTTGCTCTTTTGATTTGATTTGATTAGGCTAACTCGAGCACATGATCGAAAAGAGCCACGTTTAAACACAAAAAGTGAATTTATACTGACAAATGTATATATTTTGACCATCGCCGAAATGCAGAAAAACGCATGTGATGAGGACAGGAAAGGAATGGAGGTTCAGCAAGGAGATGGGTCAGGAAGTTGAGAGCAGCCGGTGTTGCAACCTAAGAGCAAAAGACCTTTCTTAGGCCCAACATCTTAGCTCCGTCAGGTCTCGTCAGTCACAAAACTTGGCCATCACACAGAATCAGATTGTCACATGCATAGCCAGCATTTTTTGTGTTTTTCAGATGTGTTAGTATTTTTTCTTTGCTTTTGGTTGTCATTGCCAGTGCAGTCGATTGTCAGGAATTAAGACTCGTCTTCTAAGTGATCTATTGTAATTATGTTGAGCATAGGCGTAGCCAGGATTTTTGCTGGGCTGGGAGTGCACTCTATTATTGCCTCGAATAACAGCTGATGACCAGTGGCGGATCCAGGATTTCTGTGAGGGGGATGCGGCGGGGGTCTGGGGGCGGAGCCCACAGCGGGGTCCAGGGGCAGAGTCCCTGGTAGGGAGTTCGGGGGAGGGGGGGCAAAGCCCCCCGAAAAGCTGAGCACTTTTTGTGATACGACAAACAATTTAATCTGAAATTTGGTGATGGCTGGCGCCTAATAATTATCATAAATTCATAACAATTGTTGTGGCAGGCAAGTAATCCGAATTATCCATTGTTGCTGTATATTTGCTCTAAGATTTAGCTAATTAGCCGGAGCTTCAGTTTTTTTGCACCTCATGTATAGGCTTAATGTGGCTAGTGAGACTGTAACGGTGCTTTCTATCAAACTCGGACAGAGAAACATATAAAACGCTACATTAAAATGTGTATCTAAAAACTAACTGAACTGGATTAGAGTGCTATAGTCGATACTGCTGAACCCTAAACCGTTATAAGTAAGTAAGTGTGAGTATTATCTGTTTACCAATTTCAGCGTTGACATTTACGCTTATAATACCGACTGGTAGTGAAT